>ERZ827471.241-NODE-241-length-56495-cov-6.184709_pt1 | contig 56495 bp, 55 predicted proteins | sample MGYA00519772_ERZ827471 | MGnify/ENA primary metagenome ERZ827471 (study PRJEB31778, sample SAMEA3449315) | human gut metagenome | biome: human gut; feature: human-associated habitat; material: faeces | place: United Kingdom | collected 2010/2012 ...
TAAGAATAATAGCTTTACAAAGCAAAGTAATGGAATTAATATTAGAATAATTAAATGGATATGTTATTTTACAGGATTGTCATTAAAAATAGCATATTGGGCAACTACAATATTTTTGGCATTAGCTTTAATATTTGCTTTTTACTTTTTTGTAAATAAAGCTCAACAAGTAGGAAGATAATATAGGATTACAACCAAAATATTTAATAATTAAAATTTTGGTAAAATATAAGAAATATTTTAAAAAATAAAAAACTGTTGAATTTTGAGATTATTTAGGATATAATTTATCAATAGATTTTATTAATGAAAACAATAGTAATGATATAAGGCACTGTAAAACAGTGTCAGAACAAATAAATGAAAGCATGAAAAGAATGTGCGATCATAATAGTTTAGACTTGTGACCACATATAATAGGAAGTAACACGTATCAATCATTATGATCTGCATAACCTGTTATCATGCTCAAAATGTACAGATAGCCTTGTAAGCGTGTAGAATGCGTTTTAAGGGCTTTATGTGCTTATATGATAATTATATCGGATAGTGTGTCTAAAGTCGTTTATATGGTGTTTTACAAGGTTGTTTTTAAGATAGGATGTACTTATGAGCATATATCTGGATATATTTAAACGTGCAGCATGATGATATTTATGTATCATTTTAATATATTTTTGAGTGTATTTTTACGTCAAAATGTGCGCTATTTTATGCAAGAATATTGTGTATTTATACAGTTTTATTGATGTATTTTATGCAAAATTTTGTATAGAATGGCGTTGTTTTTGTGGGTGTAAATAGGTAAAATATTGCGGTAAAATTGCGGTCAAGTGTGGGGAAATTTGATTGATTTATGATTGAAATGTGATGTATTTTTATCTGTTTAATGTGTGGTTTTTATCTTGTTTAGAGTATAATTTTATCTGTTTTTATGTGGTGTTTTATATCCTGTTTTGAGTTTTGATCTTGTGTTTTTAAATGCCTGGATAGTGTTAGAATACTGTATTTACAATGGCTTTAACGGATGCAGATTGTATAATGTGGTGTGGTTAGTGTGGTTATATCGTATGGTTGCATTGTGTGGTATCATGTTAGGTTATGTGAGTGTGTATCATGGTATATTGTATGGTATATTAGAGGTATTATAATAGCAATATTGTGTGATAAGATGTAAGTATATAGTGTGATATAGATAGATGTATATTGTAAGTTATATGTGATGTATTATATGATATATAATGTATATTATATTGTATATTATTGTGGGTTTATGTATAAGTTATTTGACGTTATTATGTGGCATATTGTGTTGTATTGATACGATTTTGTATTGTGTTTTGGGATGTGATCTTGTCTGCCGTTGTGCATCCAGATGGTTTGGTTATGTCCAGATTTGTGTTATGAAAGTGTGATACAATTTTTGTGTTACAATTATGTATTATGGCGTAGTGGTGGCCTATCCCATTTTTACCGCTGTTTATGAGTATAAAGTGAAGTGTATTAGTTCATTTTGTTATGTTTTTGTGGTGTAAGTGGTGATGTAAATTTATGTTATGATTTTGTGTTACAATCTTGTAATCTGATTTTTTGTTGGAAATCCAACAAAGCGAACAGAATTGACCGACAGTCATTTATTCCCGTTTTTCGCTCATTTTCTCTTGTTTTCTCTTATTTTCTCACTTTTTCTTTTTTTCGAGTATACTATAATAATATTTATAATTGTCTATACAATTAAAATCTCCCGTCTCGTAATCTGCTGTCCAGAATACCCGATAAAATTTTAGTTTCATCACAAAAATTTTTGTCTGATGTACCGCCCCATGCTTTTCGCCCCTGTCAAAAAAGTCAAATAATAACAAAACTTGACTTTTTTACACTTCCCACAAAAGTGCAAAAGTTAGTTTTATTCAACAATAGCAAGGCATTTCGTGAATTGTATATTACGCTACTTTAATCCAATTTTATGATCCTGTTTTATAATGTATACCAGTGTGACGGGGATAGTTTACATTTACAAAATTAATATAATATTGTCATATCCACTGATGAGTTCAACTCACACAACTCGTCCAAAAATCAAAACTGGTAATCCATTCTCAATCCATCACCCCCACACTACCACCAACAAAAAAATTCTCATCCTCACATTACCTAACAAATTGCGCCAAATCTATACACAATTTACCAAAATAATCAAAATGAGTTCGAGACAGAGTTCGACCGCATCCTTGCATATCAACGCAAAATAAATTTTCTGACAATTCTAAATCACCAATTTTTACCCAAAATTACCTACTCCAAATCACAATATCCCTTGCAAAATCTAACAATTTACGAAGTCCTCTCGAAGTGAAACAATCACATAACAAATTTAATCTATACACAATTCCAAATAATTCACTCCATCTTAATCCTGCAATATCCCAAATTCCATTGCCACATCTACCTAAAACACAGCAATCACTTCCTATTAAAAGCACACATCACTCTATCATCTTAATCAAAATTATCATTCAAAACACCCCCCTCTCGAAGTCCACAATCTCATATCACCATAAAATGCTCATCGAAATTGTGTCAAATTTTCGCACAATTCTAATCACTCAAAATTCACTCAAAAATACATCACAAAAAATCTTGAAATGTCAAATTGACACCTCAAGATACAATCATTTCAATTTCATATTAATCTCATGTCATCTACAACTCTAAAATCAATTTTATTCTCACTATTCTAATGTACAACTTAGAATAAACATCACAATTACTTTCACCTGAACAATTTAACACCTGTACATTACAGTTTTCAAATTAAATCTACATCATATAATCTACAATAAATATCTCAATCAGAATCTCAAACAGAGAATTTTATATAGAAAGATAAGTGGAGGGGTACTTTTACATCCATAAAAAATCACTACTCTCATATCCCACCTATCTCAAAATTTTCACCGACTAAAAATAGATCCTATTTATTTCAAATTATAACCAGTAACATATAAATCAAATATTTCAATCTATAAAGAGAGAAATAATTATTATCAGAGTAAAAAGGAGATTACACAAATGACATATCCAGAAATTAACACATTAACATCACCATTATCCTGTTTACCGATTAATAAACCAATCATCTCATATTCCACTTATATAAGAAATAAACTCAAAGATTTAGATTGTAATTATTGGAGAGTACATACATCTGATGGATATATTGAATTTGATTCACAACATTTCTATGGAATATCCAATTATCACAAAAGAAATAATGTTCTTTCATCGACAATATTATTAAAAATCACAGATATAACAAATAAATATCTTGCCGATAAGAGAATATACATATCAGAAATAACACCACAATCATACTACCATCTCTCAAGAGGAAACGGCAAATCAATCAGAGAGTTATGTTATTTCCTAAAGCTAATATTAAATTCAGAAAAGAGTCGATATTTATATAACCCATATTCATCAGAATACACAGTGCAAAATTATAAATCTGATATGGAGAATTTATATAAGGCGATTATTTCACAGAAGATACTTAACTTATATACAACACAAAATAACTCTACTAAACAGAGAAGTAATAATCAAGAAACAATGAGCTGCTTAAAACTCATTGCTGATAGAAACAATACAAATAAGAATTTTCACAAATAAAAGAGATTAACCATTATAGAAAACTTAATATTAGCAGCAACTGAAAAATTAAATTAAAGAGAAGCTTGTAGTGTCAACAACTTTTGACACAAAATAATTATCCTTTGTGGGAATAAATAAAAAATATACCAAAAATCAATTTGAAGGGAGAAATATATAAATGTCCATTAAGACCAAGAAAATCAAAAATAGTAACCAAAAGTATAGTAGATTACTGAAAAATTTAGCAAACCAATCAACTGATACTATCCTGGAATGGAAAACGTATTTCAAAAAATGTAAAGTAAATCCAAAATGTAGCACCGAGTATTTCATAATGGCTATTCAAGTGTGCGAAGATATTTTAAAAGAAAGAAGAGAGAAATAATACATATGACCGATTTAGAAAAGAAATTAAACAAGGTTTACAATTATGCTGATTTAATTCATTCAGAGAATCTACTAATACTATCAATTATCGGTTCTCTGTTAAGAGAGACTGATAAACCAGAGATTGAAAAATGTGTTAAGTCTTATATTCAGCAAAGAGAAAATATTCAAAAAGGAGTATACGAAGATGATGTTGAGATTACACAATAATTCTAGTTAAAAATTTTTAGGTATAAATATATGTACCTAAATGAAGATAATTTTAGAGAAGATAAAGATAAGATAGTTTTAAAGAAAAACAAAGACAAAATCAAACAAAATACACGAAGTGTAAATATTCTTCTCTTGTTATATATGAGTCTATATGGATATTGACTGCACAAACTGACTATATATATGTACCCAAATGAAGAAAAAATATACTTTTAGGTACATATATATGTACCTAAACGGGTTTTTCTTTACAACTTTACTATGATAAAGAATCTGAGGTGATGATATTGATTGTATAAAAATTGATTTAGAGAATGTATAAATGTAACGAATAAATGTTTTATTAAGAAAGGAACATAACAAATGCAACAGATTAATATTAATGAATTAAAACCACATCCAAGAAACAATGAATTCTTTGATGATATGACAGGTGATGCTTGGAACGCATTTAAGGAGTCAATTGCTACATCTGGAATTGTAGAACCAATTGTTGTGACTCAAGATATGGTTATTGTGTCAGGTCATCAGCGTATAAGAGCAGCAAAAGAGCTTGGGCTATCTACTATTATGGTGGATATTAGAAAGTATGAAAATGATGATAAGGTATTAAAAGATCTTATTGAAACAAATATTCGTCAGCGTGGCATTGGTAATCCAAATCCAGTAAAACTTGGACGATGTATTAAGGAATTAGAAAGAATTTATGGAATTGAGCATGGTGGTGATAGAAAAACTTCAAGTCCGAAAGTTTCGGATTTGAATCAGTCAGATATTGCAGAAATGATTGGAATTTCAGTAGACACTCTCAATAATTACAAAAAACTCACAGAACTTATTCCTGAATTAGAAGATCTTGTTGATACGGGTATTCTTGCACCCACTACGGCTCTTGCATTGGTAAAATATATGTCACCGTCTGAACAGGAAGAATTTGTTAAGTCAATGGACGTAACAAAGAAAATTACTAAAGGTCAAGTTCAGCAATATATTGATAAGATCAAACAGTTAGAAAATGATAATCCAAAGGTAAAAGAATTAGAAACACAAATTTATGAACTCAAAACGGAGAAAAATATATTGGAACGAAAAATCAAACTCAATCAGGAAGAATCTGATAAATACAATAAGTTAAAATCCGACATTGAGTTTCTTACAAAACAGAAAACTGATTTAGGTCGTCAAATTGACTCTGCTACTGAATTGGCTGGTCTGACTGTAAGATTACAAAAGTTACTAGAAACAGAACTTGCTCCAATTAAATTCAAGCGTTGTATGGAAGAACTTAATTCTAGTGATGTATGCATCGGAAATTTAACAGATATTATTAACAAAATTGATGATTGGTCTGATGAAATGAAGAAACTTTTAAATAATAATGATTATGTTGTAGATGTACAGTAAGAAAGAGAGGAAAATATATATGGAAAATTTAACAATTAATAATACTTCAAATGGATTTGATTTAGAAAGTATGACGGATGAACAGTTAGAACTTATCACAAACAGAGCATTATTTTTAAGACAAAAGAAACAGGAAGAAAGAATTACTGAACTCACAAATAATCAAAAAAAACTTGAAGAAAATGCAAAAATAAATGAAGAAAAATTAGATGAAACGGCTACAGAATTAAAGAAAACAAAAGAGTTTATTAATGTATTGGGATTTGCTGTAAACTCATATAAACTTCAAACCCTTAAGAGAAAAGCTGCTTCGAGAGTATATAGCCTTTTTAATAATGATGTAAGCAGTATCGAGTTTATTGTTTGGAATACATATTTTTTTAAGAAGATTTATTCTGATATCGCTCATCATTTTCATGTAAATAAATGTGCAAATATCAATGTTAAAAATTTTGAAAAAGCATGTATATTAGCAGATGAATGGCTACCAACTGATTATTATATCAGAGAAAAAATAGAAGAAATGAAAAATAAAGTTATGAAAGGAACTCTTAAGCAGGAAAGAGTCATGGCTTTAAATATGTATTTAAAATCTACCAATAATGGTGAAATAAATCCATTCGCAGCATAGTGAGGTGAATCAAACTTGCCTAATTATGTAAAGATACCAAAAGAAATAATTTACGATACATCTCTTACGGACAAACGAGTGATTATCTTTTCATATTTATGTGCAAGACGTTCACTTGATGATTCAGTGGCATTCTCAATTACTGAGCTTTGCCACTGGTCAAAACTCAAACCAAACTATAGAGATGGAAAAATCAATCAAAAGTATTATAAAACATTACTTCTACTCTCCCACCTGGATTATTTTACTGAACATCCTGACTTTGAATCGCTTATATCTGAGCATAAAAATTCCATAGAGTATTTGAAAGTAGAATTGAATATAGAGAAATTTGATATACCAGATAAATTTGCAATAATTTATTTTGATGAATTAGAAGCAATTTTGAATTACAAGGAAGAACTACAATATTCTGATATAGATTTATCTCGTATGTCATCGGCTTATATCTTATTGGTATTGGCTTATATTAGAGTAAATATGAATCGTTCAAATGATAAACCACTTTGCTGCTATCGTCAATATAAAACCATTTCTGATGAAATAGGAATATCTGAGAGATATGTAAGTCGTGTGGTAGAAATATTAGACACATTAAACATTGTTAAATATGTTCCGATGAAGAGAAGAAAATATACGAGTAATGGAGAAGAAAAATTTATTACTACATCAAAAGTATTTGCAGATTATAGACATTTCAAGAAACATGGAGATAATCACATCGTTGATCAAAATTATGATTATAAAGATGAAATATCGAAACAGGTGGAGTTTTTAGAGAATATACATATATAACTATTAACCAGTATCACAAAAAGGAGTGATGCAATTATGAATTTTAAATCAAAGGAGAACATTAAATATGACAGAAACAGAAAACAGAAAAAACCATGAATACAGCTATAACAAATATTATACTATGCCAAGCAGAGAAGAATTACATAGAGGATATAGTGGTTGGTTAAACAATGCGGATTTCATTATGTCAAGAGGAAATAATCAAAAACAATCCAGAATTGCAGAAAAAATTGCATCCGATTGGCGAGTAGATGAACAATGCCATAAAAATATTCTTAGTAAAGAAAGAGAGAAAAACAATGATTGAAAGAAATTTTGATAAAAATAATGAAAATTGTATTGAGTTTTTATCTGGTGAACGATATGCCGTTGCAACTTTTACAAACAGGAAACATATCACTCGTTTGAAGAAAATTTATGCTGAAAGAAAAGATGAGATTAAATACTTTAGAGAAAATAAAGATGGTAGTATTTGTGTGAAATTTCCTCTTAAATGGGTAAAGATAAATCCTGGCTCTATACCTGATCCAAATAAACCCAAAAAAGTATTAACAGAAGAACAAAAGGAAAAATTGATACAGAATTTGCAAAAATATCGTGAGTCTAAAAAGAAATAGTATATACCACTACTCTCTTATGTTCAGTTTATCGTAAAATTATAAAGAAATGATAGTCAAATTTCAATTCTACGGTATCTATGGTTAAGTTGTTCCACCTACAACTTAAAATCGAAATTTACCCAAAATTTATCAATATATATTGAGAATAATTAAATAAGGAAAATATGATGAGAAAAATTGATTACAAATATTTCTCAAAAGCCAAGCAGATTGCACAGGTGTCTGATTTTCCAAAGGTACATATTGGATGTATCGCTGTTTATCAGAATCGCATTATCGGAATTGGTTGTAATACAAATAAAACCCACCCAACACAGAAGTATTATAACCGATATAGAATAGATGACAACGATTTTGATAATTCTGAATCACTTCTACCAAAACTACACGCAGAAATTAATTGCATAAATCAACTGAAACATTTGAACATTAATTTTTCAAAGGTGAAGTTGTACATATACCGCACTAGAAAAGATATTGTGTGTGGAATGGCTAGACCTTGTGCAAGCTGTATGCAAGCGATAAAGGATCTTGGAATTAGAGAAATATATTATACAACAAATGATGGTTATTCATATGAAAAGTTAGAGAAAGGATGTGTTGCTTAATGGTGTGCGCAGGTTGCCACATGAGCTATTGTCCATCAACGTGTCCTAACTATATTCCTGAGAACGCAACCCACTACTGCTCTATTTGCGGTAATGGAATTTACAATGGAGAAGAATATATAAAGAATGATGATGACGGTTATGCTCATTGGGAATGTATTGATGGAAAGAAAGACTTAGCTGAATGGCTAAATTATGAGATTGGAATTATGGAGGAAAGATAAATGATTGATTTAACAACAGGTGTATATATCCCAAGTGTGGACGCAAAAGATATTTATCTTTCCGCACATTATTATAATTACGAAAATCACGACTACGATTTAAAACTTAAAGATGGTAATTATAATTTAAGAAAATTTGTTAATACTTTGGATTATAGTTTGGATTTGATTGAATTGTTAGATATTTATTATAAAAAATATCGAAAGAATGATTTTCTGTTTACTGTAAAAAAGCACAAGTATACTACAAATGTTATTAATCTCACATTCAAATATTCTGTAAAAGAATGGAATCAAATGAACAAGAATACATTTGTAAAGTTTGGTTACAACTATAGAGATTTGACGTTTGATGATTGCATTGCAAAAAATAATACAGGTGAAATTGTTGGTATTCAAATAAATTCAAAAGTAAAAAATAAATTAGAAATACCATCTCCGTTTGTTGTGAAAAAAGTTGAAATCAAAGATAAGAAAGATAAATCAATTGTAAAAGAAGTTCAAATACAATACCAGAAAAAAAGTGAGCCTAAGACTTTAAAAACAAATGCTCAGTTAAGAAATGAATTATATAAAAATGGTTTTACTTGTAATGGATCTAAATATTGCAGAATGAAACGGTCTACTGGATCAGCTAGAGTTGGAAAATGTCTCTTCATTAATGAGTCATTATTTAAGCCATTATTAAATTTCAGTTCTGGGGCAATCCGTTTAAATCCTGGTGACGAAATAGATCTTGCTGCATATGAGGGGTATATCGCTCTCCCCTCAAGTAGCATTATTGATACTCTACCAATTAAACCAGAGAATATTTTATTAATTGATGATTATGATAGTGTATTCAATGAAGATGTAATTGAAACGCATGACGAAAACAATTGGCTAAAAACAACTGAAAAGAATTGTACTATTACAAATACAATATGGGATGGACAATCATTAATGGATATATCTTTGTTTGGAGATTATTCAGAATATGGAATGGTGCTTCTCAGAAACTTAATGTTTAAGTCATGTTGTTTTAATTGTAATATTCAACAATGGTTTAAGGATAATAATATTACAGATATATCACAATTAAATGGGAAAACAAGAGCTACTAAAATTGAAGATGTGAAATTAATCACTACACCAAATAGTATTAAATATTTAAAATTTAGTACATGGGATGAATGGCTGGATAATTTATATCCTAATTTTGGAGTTGTAAAACATGACAAGAAGACTCACTTTTTTGAAGGTAGACTTGTTCAAACTCATTACCAGCTTTTGAATACATTACAAATGTCAAAAGATGAAGTTAATGAATTTTTATCAGAAGCTTTAGACTTTGCACAATTATTGCGCAACAATCCAGAGGTTGTACGATATTATATTAAGTATCCTGATATTGATGAGTTAGATCCATTATCACAACCTATGAACAGTAAAAACGATGTTGTATATAATTTGATGAGTATTAATGATAACTTCACAAAGACTAAATATTATAAAGATTTTTTAATTGATTTACTCAGGTCATATTATAAGAATCTAAAAAATGGACATGTTTATGTAAATGGAAACTATTCTACTTTGCTAGGAAATCCAATTGAAATGTTACAACAATCAATTGGTAAATTCGATGGTAAAAGTCAAATTGGAATTGGTAATATACATAGTATACGATTTGATTATAACAAAACATTATTGGCAAGTCGTAGTCCTCATGTAACAATTGGTAATATTTGGCTTCCATATAATACAGAGAATAAACTGATAGATTGCTATTTTAATCTCACACCAGAAATTATATGTCTTAATTCAATCGGAGAAAACGTTTTGCAAAGATTATCAGGCGCAGATTTTGATAGTGATACCGTATTATTAACAGATAATGAAATATTGATTCGTGCAGCAAAAAGAAATTATCATTTGTTTAAGACTCCTACTTCTTTTGTATCAGCTCGAAAAGTTAAAAGATATTATACTCCTGAACAACAAGCGGATCTTGATATTAAAACATCGGTAAATAAGATTGGAGAAATTATTAATCTGTCACAAGAATTAAACTCTTTATTATGGGATAGAATGTATCACGGAGAAACTTATGATGATATTAAAGAACTATATTATGATATTTGTCAATTGGATGTAATGTCTGGTATTGAAATTGATAAGGCAAAAAAAGAATTTGATGTTAATAATGTTAAAGAACTTGATAAATTAAGGCAAAAATACGCACACATTCTTGAACATGTCGAAAAAGACGAAGAAGGAAATGATATTAAAAAGAAGAAAGTACCACATTTCTTCTCTCATATATCAAAACAAAAAGGATTTTATAATCCAGAGAAAAAATATTATTGTAAGTATCATACGACTATGGATTATTTACAAACAATAGTAAATGGATTTAGGATCAAAAATCCATATAAAAAAGATTGGTTGACATTTGTATCTTTATTGGATAACAAAAAATATTATAGTTCCCATGTGAATAATACTCAAATAAATAAAATTTGTACATTATTAAAAAAGTATATAAATGATAGGAAATTAATATATTCATCCGATTCCGATTCCAAAGAAGATAAAAACGAAAAAGATTTAAAGTTAAAGAAAGATTTAATTTCAGATATTGAATCTGAAACAATTGGATTTTCTACAATGTATAGATTGTTATCTTCAATTGAAGATAAAGAAAATGCACAAATAAAAAATTTATTATTAGAAATATTATTTTTGTGTGGAAATGAAAGTTTCAATAAAGCAATTATTCAATCATCTTCCGAAATAAAACAATTAGAAATAGACGGAAATGATTTAAAAATGTTCAATATTGGCTTTAAAATTACAAAAAAACGGGTAAATTCGCAAATAAGTGGGTGATTTCGTCCTAAATTTAGGACGAAATTTAAGTTACTATGGAGAGGGTAGTTTTCAAATTATTATTTTAACGATTACTACCCTACTCTATCTTGTGTAACTTATCTTAATCTGAAACAGAGGAGGAATTTAACATACAAGAAAATTATACATATATTTCTCAAAAGGAAATTTCACATGAAATCGAAAAAAGATTGGGTTGTTCTGCACATGATGTATTTAAAATATTAGATACATTAAGTGATGTGGTAAAGGATAAAATTAGTGATACGGATAATGCAGAAATAAAAATATTTCCTGGACTAAAAGTAACTTCTAAGTGTGTACCATCAGAAAAATATAATTCTAATTTAAAAAATGTAAATATACCATCTAACCATGTTTTAAAATTATCTGTATATTTTACACATGATTATAAAAGAAAAATAAGAGAAACATATAAAACTCATTAATTGGTATATAATCGGCGGTTGCACTGATTCTTCCCTTTTCGCTACAGTGCTTCCGTTGATTAAAAATATAACAATGCGGATTAGAGAAGTAGTTAACTCGCTTGGCTCATAACCAAGAGAACATTGGTGCAAATCCAATATCCGCTATTTGATGCGTTTTATGACGCATCATAAATTTTACAATGTTATTGTTACGATTATGTGGCTTGACACAGATAGTATATCGTGAGGTATATAAAGATAGATTTACACCCTATCGCTATAGAAATATAGTCAATTCAAGCAAAACTGACATACCAGTAACTCAAAAGGTTGCGTTTCGCAATTGAGTCTATGCGGAAATAGTATGTATTATAAGGAGCGATAAAGTGATTTAGGGGCGACCGCTGAGAATTACTTTTTGACCGCAAATCAGATAGCTCATGCAAACTTATATGCATATAATGGTGAATCAGGAGGATAAATAGTGCGAGAAATTATTAATCGAGTGCATTATCCATTTATATGAGTATATTACTTATATGAACGTTTAGTAGGGATTATAACTGAAAGACATGAAGGTGTGATGTATTTTTGTTCTCAAAAGGAATGAAAGCGTCTGGTGTAGCACATCTTCTGTAACTTGGACTTAAACTTGTTGTAAAGTAGAATAATATTATCGGGAATGGTGGAATGCCGTTTACGTTTAAAAGGTAAAAGAATATTTATATACTTAGATATTATATACAAAGCGAAAGTCTACACCTCTACATGGTGAAAACAACCTAATTCCATAGTACTTATAAGAGTATAATATGGACATTAATAAGTCTCGCAAGACTTTGAGATGTTTGATCGAGTTTGCACAGTTCTCTTAGCGGAGATTTATAGCACGGCGGTGTTAATGGAATAATAAAATCAGAGTAGTCATGTAGTAAAAGAGAAATGCCACTCTTTCAAAAAGGCGGTTGTGGAAGTTTACTATATATGCGTAAGGTATATAGTGGATACGGAAAGAACTCATAATGTTCTAAAAGAACTTCTGTATAAATGTGTAATCTCAGCATTTATAATAATAATGATATATAGCTCAATTGGTTAGAGCGATTGTTTCCGTATGGATTTGGTAGATTTAGGTTCAAAGCCTAATATATCAATTAAGCCAGGAATAATCAAACTCTCTTAAAATACTGGCGATAGGGGACGTTGTGAGATGTCCCCTTAAATGAGTTAGAAAGTAGGTAAATTATGTATGTAGAAAAAGATGAAATACCTTATATGCATGATAATGAAAATAAAATCAAAGATAAAATTTTGACAATTCTCTCACATGAAGAATTCACTTTAGCTACAACAAAACATCTTTTTGATAGAATTATTCAAGAAATTAATGAGAATAATAAAATTAATTTATAAATTTTCAGATTGTTCTTTTCTTCTTTGATCATTAAGTTCAGAAATTTCGTTGAATGCTTCTGTATATGCTTCCATATACTTTTTAATGAATGTTTTTACTTGAAGCGGTTGAGAACTAACAGAAGCACTTCTTTTAGCTACATAATCAGCTAATTCTTTAATTTGATTAAGATCTAAAGTTGTATCTCTCATTTGTATACCTCCAATGTATTTTTCTTACAATTATACAACTTATGATGCGATTATTCAATATTTGATTATAAAAATCCAACAATGAGTGTCGATTATTACGTTATTCGACTAATAAAATACGTATTAATAGTATGTTTGATATATCATAAAAATACATCACCGCTACTACTCATGGCGGTTGGATAAAATTAGTACAGGTGGCAGAGTCAGGTTTAATGCGGATGCCTTGAAAGCATTTGATGGATAAAACCATCCGTGGGTTCAAATCCTACCCTGTACGTTACTCTCCTACTTGGAGAAATAAATGAAAAGGACGTGAATTGTTATAAAAGCAATTAGTAAAAAAGAAATGGAATTCCTTATGAAGAAAGGTTTTAAGTTCCATAAAGACATTTTTAAGACATATAGTGGTAAGAATAAATACTACTATAGAGAATGTAATGCTATTAATAAGGCATTAGATGATTACCATAATGGATTAAATGTTGTGGAATATAAATGACAGAAAAGAAAGACAAAATATATAGGAAAGGTGGTAAGTGACCATCGGAAAGAAAAAGCATGAAGTAAATATTGAAATTATAGGTGGAAATGCGGAAGGAGTTACTGGTAGCTGCACTAGAATAAAAACTTCTAATAGTTGTTATCTTTTTGAATGTGGGATGATTCAAGGTGAACACACTGTATTAGAAAATTATAAAGTTAATATGAAATATATTCAAAAAATACGTCCACAAGAATTACAATATATTATTATCGGACATGTTCACCAAGATCATATAGGGATGATTCCGACATTATATGCTCGTGGGAAATGTAATGCGAAAATTATTGCCCCAAAAGGATCTACTTCTATTTTAAAAGAAATGTGGCTTGATAGTAGTTTTATAAATTGTCGTGATGTTGAAGTCATTAATTTGAAAAATGATAGAAATTATGAACCATTCTATACAGAAGATGTCGTATATAAAACACTTGAGTATATTGAAGAAATTGATTCTGATAAAATAGTTCCTTTATCTGATGAATTAGCTATTCGATATACAGATGCAGGTCATATATTATTATCAAAGCAATGTGAAGTATATATAAACGGTGGTTCTCGTACAAGAAAAATATTATTTTCTAGTGACTTAGGAAATATTTCTACACAAGACACAAGAGTTTTTGTTGAAAATTTTAAACCTGTTACATCGGCAAATATTGCAATTATGGAATGCACATACGCAAGTAAAGAAAGACAATGTACAAAAGAAACATATAAAAAAGATGTCACAAAAATAAAATCAGTTGTTGAACAATATTGTATTGATAATAATAGTCGTGTTTTAATTCCATCATTTTCTCTTGATAGAACACCATATATCTTGTGGATTTTATACTCATTATTTGGCAAAGATGCAAATTTTAAAATACCAATTCTAATTGACAGCCCGTTGGCTAATAGACTTTTAGATTGCTATTCTTCTATTTTAGATGGAGAGAAAAAAGAATTATTTGATGAAATAATGTCATGGAATAATATCAAAAGAGTTATTCAACCAGAAGCTAGCAAGGCTGCTATTGCAGATAAAGGCGCAAAAATTATTTTAAGTAGTTCTGGAATGTTGACAGCAGGACGGTCTGTAAAATGGACACAAAGTATTTTACCAAATGAAAATGACTGTATATTATTTATGGGCTACTCAGGCGAAAATACATTAGCTTGGAAGATTAAACATGGAAAAGATCATAAGACAATTAATATTAATGGTAAGCCTTATAAGAATAAAGCACAAATTTACGATTTGAAATCGTTCTCAAGTCATATGCAAAGAAATGAGATGCTAAATTATTACAAATCTATTAATTGTGAGAAGATTTATTTAGTTCATAGTGATTCAAATAAAATAGAATTTAAACATGACTTAGAAAATGCAATTGCAGATTGCTTAAAATCTACAAAAGTTGTTGCAGTTAATAGCGGAACAAAAATTTCATTATAAAAATATTACGAAAATCGAGGTGTCTATTATTAAAACAAAACCTATTTTCAATAGTTTTCTTGCAAAGCAATTATTACATTGTGGAAATCCAATAGTTGATTTGCAGAAAAATCATAAATTAAGAAATGCAACAGTTTTCTTCTTTGAAGAAACGGAAAAGTTTATACAAGATTTAAAAAATTTGACTGCTGAGTAATCGGCAGTCTTTTTATATTCACTAATAATACAACGAAAGGACAAGGTGATGATTATGGCAAAAGAATACGTACCTCTAGTACCATATTTATATAATGTTGGAGATGTTGTAAATGGATTGGAAATAATCAATCAGACATATGCTTTGGATACTCATGGATGGAAAAGTAAAGCGTATTATGTAAAATGCACAAAATGTGGATACGAATATGACACACCAAAAAGAGAAGGAAATTTTAAAAAATATGGATGTATTGTATGTACTGGAAAGAAAGTTGTTCCAGGAATAAATGATATAGCTACTACTGCTCCTTGGATGGTAAAATATTTTGAAAATCCAGAAGACGCGACAAAATATACATATAGTAGTAATAAAAAAATAAATATGATATGTCCTTATTGTGGAAAAGATAAGAAAAAACTTACTCCAAATACATTATATCGAAAAGGATTTGGTTGTGCTTATTGTGGGGATGGTATTTCATATCCTGAAAAATTTATTAGAAATTTATTAGATGAATTAAATATAGACTATATTTTTCAGTTAAGTAAGAAAGATTTCAATTGGTGCGAAAATTATAGATATGATTTTTATATTCCATCTAAAAATATAATAATTGAAACGCATGGGAGACAACACTATGAAGATGCATTTTCGTCAAATTTTATTAAACAAGAAAGAATTGATTTAATAAAAAAAGAATCTGCATTAAATAATGGAATTAAACAATATATTCAATTAGATTGTAGAGAATCTAATAAACAATGGATTATTGATTCTATTATTAATTCTAATTTAGACGAAATATTAGAATTTAATTATAAAGATATTGATTGGAATAAAATTGAATATAATTCATTAAATTCAATATTGCTTGAATCATGTATACTTTGGGAACAAAATGAACGATTGACAACATATGATATTGGTAAAATGCTTCATATCAATGGGGACACTATACATAAATATTTAATTAAAGGATCAGAAATCGGAATTTGTAATTATAGCTCAGAATTAGGAAAATACAGAAGAGGATTAAAATCTGCAAAAAATATATCAATGGTATGTTCAAAAAAAATTTTTACGATAATAAAATATATGACAGTATATCATCTTTTGCAAATTCAATAAATAAAAGTCCTTCCGTAGTTGGAAGATGGATAGGTGGAAATGTGTTACCAAGAAATCATAATGATAGAAAATTTTTATCAGCACATTATGCGACAAATAATGAATTAGAAAAATATTCAAATTATAGTGCGTAAATATAAAATAGAAAGAGGGTTATTATTATAGAAGTTTTAGATATTGCTTTACCTCAAAATTTAGAAAATATGTCATTACCATCACCAGAACTGGTAAATTATTATAGATTAGCTGAAAATAGAATTTTTTATATTGATTATGAAATTGATGAATCAGTATTAGAAGTTCAAAAAGCAATCATTTATTATAATATTATTGATAAAGATATTCCTGTTTCTGAAAGAAAACCAATTATTATTCTTTTAGATACTCCTGGTGGATTACTTGTAGAAACATTTTCATTGGCTCAAACAATGGTAATGTCAAAAACAAAAGTGATTACAGTAAATATTGGTACTGCTTATTCTGGCGGTGCATTACTTTTACTTGCAGGACACGAAAAATATACTCTAAAATATTCAAAAGCTATGATTCATTCTGGAAGTACATCTGGTGGAGGCGGCACATTTGAGCAAAATGAGGCGGCACAAAAGATTTATAAACAACAGATTGATGATATGGCAGAGTTCATCTTAGAAAGATCAACTATTGATCCTAAAGTTTTTAAGAGAAACAAATCAAAAGATTGGTATTTTAGTTCAGAAGAACAATTAAAATATGGACTTACTGATAGAATTATTAAAAGTTTAGACGAAATTATCTAGGAAGAGTGGTTATCACTACTCTTCTATTTTATTGCAAATATATAAATTTCAAGGAGAAGAAAACATGATCAAAATTAACGAAACACCAGAAAAGCTCAATCCACGCAAAATTAATATCCAGCTTAAAAATATTTCTTTAAAAGATCTTCATTTAATCGACACTGATACAGGTGCAGATGTGACTCAGGAAGTAATTGATACTCTTCCAGAAGGAACAGAAACAATTGATTTTAAAATCACTAAAGATCTTCCAGAAGAAGAATAAGTTGGGTGGTGGATGATATAAATAATTTACATAGACTAGATGGCGAATCAGATTTTGAATGGAAATTAAGATGTTGTCTTACAAAGAAACGTAGAGAGACAGATATGGATTGGGTTGAAATTCGAGATATGCTTGGATTGTCAATAACTCCTGATCAACTTAGAAAACAAGCAGTTGGATATGAGGAATATGACAATTATATTAATGGGTATAATGGAGTAGCAACTACCATTCTATCAATTTCTGATTTACATGTTCCATTTCAATTAAGTTATGAAGTATTGGAAAAATATAGAAATAATATGGACATTCTTCAAATTAATGGTGATGTTGTTGATTGTCAAGCATTATCAAAATTTTCAAAGCAATATAGAATTTCTCCTATGGAAGAAATGATTCAAGGAAGACAATATCTTATTGATTTAATTAAATATATCAATCCCAAAAAGGTTGTATGTAATTATGGGAATCATGATATTCGTTTTGCAAATTATTTCGCAAAGAATATTGATACAGATATTTTACAACTACAACCTAATACATCTCTTGAACTTATCTTTGAAGATGGATTTAGAAATTATGACAAACTTAATAGAACAAAAACTTGGTATGAACCAGTAACAAGTGTATTTGAAGATACTGGAATTGAAGTTAAGTTTGTTGACAATTGGAAAGTTAAAATTGGAAAAACTTGGTTTGTACATCCACTGGCATATAGGTCAAATATTCTTGCTACTGCTGATAAAGCCAAAGACTATTTGCAGGATACTGACAGAGAATCTTTTGATTGTGTTGTAATGGCACATACACATTCTGTCGGTGATTCTGAAAAAGGGTACATTAGATTAATTGAACAAGGCGCATTTTGTAATGTAGATAAAATGAGATATTCAGATGGAAGATTGCAAAAACCGCAGAAAAAAGGTTTTGCAATTATTGCACAAGATAAAAATGGAAGTCTAATTAAAGACAAAACAAAAGTAGTAGTATTAGATTAAGGTGAAATTATATGAATGTAAAGTTTGATGTAATAGAACTTACAAAACATCTTACGGATATATTTGGAAGTATGCATAAGTATTGAGCTAGATTATTTTTCTAGTACAGACCAATTTGTAATTGGATTAATTGACATGGAGAGTACACCGCTACTCTCCTATTTTAGTATAAATATATAGAAGAAAGAGGTTTAAAAATGACAAAAATTGAATTTGTAGATGCAGTTGCAAAAGAAACAGAATGGACAAAGAAAGATTCTGAGGAAGCTATTAATGCTGTGATTAAAGTAATCACCAATGCTTTAGTAGCAGGTGAGAAACTTTCTATTGTTGGATTTGGAACATTTGAAGTTGTTGAAAGAGCTGAGAGACAGGCTAGAAATCCTAAAGACGGAAATGCCATCTTAGTTCCTGCATGTAAAGTTCCCAAATTCAGGTCTAGCAAAAATTTAAAAGAATTAGTAAACAATAAATAAAATATTAGAAGGTTTATGTATGTTTGTTTGTAAAAGTAAACGATTAGCAAATTATTTAATTGAAAATGGTAGTCCAGTTGTAAGGATTGATACGGATCAGAAATCAAAAGGGTTTCTGGTCTTTTTATTTGTCAAAAATGAACTTTTAAATAAAAACTTACAAAAATGGAATGAGGTAAAAGACACATATCTTATTTCATGACACTGTTACGAAGGAGGATGTTACGATATGGATAACAAAATTGAGTTGATTAAAAAAGATTTTAAAGAAAAAGATTACGAATTAATATCTGCTACATATAAAAATGTAAATACAAAATTAGATTTTATATGTAACAAACATAAAGATGCGGGTGTTCAGCAAGTTTCTTACGCATCATTTAAAAGAAATAAACATAATTGTAAATTATGTGAGAAAGAATATAAATTATTAAATTGGCATAATTGGCATAAAACTGGATTAACTCAAGAAGAATTTCGTCAAAAACATTTTGAGAAATATAAACGAAAAATTTCTGAAACAGTTGGTGATGAATATACATTATTGGATATTTTCAAAAAATCGAATCGCTGTATATTAAAATTAAGGCATAATGATTGTAATTCAATTTATGAAGTTGAACAAAATAAATTTTTTAAACGTAATTGTAGATGCCAAAATCCAGAATGTGTAAGTAAACGAAAACGATTACAACATTTAAAATCAACAGACAAATTAAATCAAGAAATATTTGATCTTGTTGGTGACGAATATAAAATTATAAGCGATTATAAAGGTACAAATGAAAATGTATTATTTTATCATAATGTTTGTGGGAAAACATTCTTAAAAACGCCACATAATTTTATAGCTGGTCAAAGATGTCCACATTGCGTAACTCCAACAAAAGGAGAACAAAGAATTATTGATTATTTAGAAACGAATAACATAAGTTATATATTTCAATATTCATTTGATGATCTAAAAGGTGTTAATGATGGTTTGTTATCCTATGATATATATTTAGATAAAATGAATATTCTCATTGAATATCAAGGAGAATTTCATGATGGTAGTGCTTATAAGATGTTTCCCGAAAGATTCAAAAAACAACAAGAACATGATCGACGTAAACGAGAATATGCAAAATCTCATAATATTGAATTATTAGAAATTTGGTATTGGGATTTTGATAATATAGAGGAAATATTAGATAAAAGATTCTATTTACAACAAACAGCATAAAATAAGAGGGCTGATTATATGAATAAAATTCCAACTATTTGTTTTGAAGATATTTATGAATTTTGCGAATGTATGGATTCTGAATTTAATAGACGATACTACGCTTCTAAGTCAGATGAATCTGTAGATATTTCAATCTTTGCAAAATATGATAATGCAAGAAAAATCATTAATATTCTTACTGACTATGATTATGAGCTTGCTAATATAAATTTTCATGATCCTGAGATTGATGGATATGAAGATGAATTTTTAATTACGTTATGCGCAAGAATTAGTAATCATGATACGCCTGAAATCTGGGTTGAACCTGCTAAACGAAAAGACGGTTATCTTCTGAATGAAGCAGATGCAACTTATATTCTTGACGAATGTAGTAGCGCACTTTTACCAAAAGTAGAAACTGATAAGACTTACTTTGTTGAGTTAAAAGAAAATGTTGACGATGAATATGACGATTTCGCAGACGACTTAGAATTAGGCAATTGTTACGATTGCTGTTGTCATCATGATTGCGTAGATTGTGATATGGATGACGAAGAATATGTAAATGTGACTCTTCATAAAGAAGATATTGAAATTTTACATATGCTTTGTCGTATTTTCAAAGTGTAATTTATCTTTTTAATAGACATAGATCTCCTTTTAGAGTGCGTGGGTGTCATAGCTTACGCACTCTTTTTATATACATTGGATTGTTTTGTTCAATGGAGAATTGGATTATTCTCAAAATGTAATTAGAGATTTTAAAAAATATAGTAAAAAACAAAAAAAGCAGTTTAATTATTGTAAATCTGCTTCTTTTATTATGTAAAAAATTTATGAAAGGAAGTGAGCAAATGGCAGGAAGAACTGTACAATATAATGTTTTAACGACACCAGAAAAATTACAGCAAGTTAATCCAGATAATGTTGAATTAGGAAATGACTTTTTAGATTATCTTGTATCAGTAGACAGAGCAAGATCAACAATTGACGCATATGCTCACGATCTTAACATTTTTTGGGTGTATCTATTAGAAAAATGCAACAACAAATTTTTTATTAATTTGTCTAAACGTGAAATTTCTAAGTATCAAAGTTATTGTTTAACTGAATTGAAATGGAGTCCTGCAAGAATCAAAAGAGTTAAATCTACTCTCTCATCTCTTAGTAATTATGTTGAAAATATGTTAGATGATGAGTATGAAGGATTTCGTCCAATTATTCGTAAAATAGAAAATCCAACAAATGAAAAAGTATTAAAGAAAACTGTATTCACAGAAGAACAATTACAAGGTTTATTAGATTATCTTGTTGAAAAGGAACAATATGATAAGGCATGCATGTTAAGTATGGCTATGAATAATGGAAGACGTAAAAGTGAATTACCACGTTTTAAAGTTTCATATTTTGATGATGAGAATATCATTTATGGTTCTTTATATAAAACTCCCGAAACTATCACTACTAAAGGTAGAGGATCAAGAGGAAAGCAACTTATTGTATATACATTAGTAAAACCATTTAAACCATATTTAGATTTATGGCTTAAATATAGAGAAGAAAATAATATTACTTCTGAATGGTTATTCCCTAAAAAAGTAGGAAATACATATGTTGATGAACAAATTTCTACAGACACATTGGATAGTTGGGCTGAAACATTTAGTAAAATATTAGATATCCCGTTTTACTGGCATAGCATACGTCATTTCTTTGTGAGCAGTTTATCTCGTAATTCTTTACCAGATAATGTAATTCAAATGATATTAGGATGGTCTTCATTAGATATGGTGGGAATCTACAAAGATATTGAAGTAGATGAAGAATTTGAAAAATATTTTGGTGAAGATGGAATTAAAAAAGTTGAACAAGCTTCTTTAGCGGATTTATAACACCAACCCCAAAAGCCCGTAGTGTAGACCAAACACACCTATATGGAAACAAGCGCACGACATCGGACTGTCAAACCGCTTCGGGCAAATACCTATCTTTCTATATATTTTTCTTGTTTCATATTACTCTTCAAAGAGACATAACTTTTTCATATGATCTCTTCTCCTGAAAGGGCAGCTCACTACTGCCCTATCTTAAAGTAAACTTGTACTTTACAATATTTTCCAATTGTGATAATGTAAAAATATCAAAAATTGGAGGGTTGTATATGGAGTTCAACAGAAAGACACAAACTGTCAAATCATTTGCACGAGATATGAAAAATGGAAAATACAATATGTTCCACAAACTGCAACGTAAAGAAGGTCAGTGGAAAAATTATGAGCAGAGCTTATTAATCGACTCAATGCTTCGTAATTATCCTGTTGATCCGATTCGTTCAGAAGAGAAAGAAGATAAAATCAGATATGTATTTGACGGAGTTCAACGTAGTACAACTATCAGAGATTTTTTAACTGATGGATTCAAATTAAATCAAAAGTTGAAACCAGTAGCAATCGAAGGTACTGTATATAACATTGCAGGTAAGAAATTCTCACAGTTGGATGAAGTTGTCCAGGATAAAATCAATGATTATGAAATGATACAGTATATCTTTTCTGATTGTACAGATGAAGATATTCGTGAAATGTTCCGTAGACAGAATGGTGGTAAACCATTATCCAATACTCAGAAAAGAAAATCATTAGAGAGTGATGAAGTTAGCGCAATTATCTTTGACGTTGCAAATCATCCGTTCTTTGCAAAAGTGTTATCTCCAACACAGTTGAAGAAAGATGTTGCGAATGATATTGTGCGCCAGACACTTATGCTGATAAACACTACAGATGATAATGATTTTACATCATTTAGAGCAAAAGATATTGATACATTTGTAGAATGGTATAATGAACATGTTGATGAGAAAGATATTATTTTATTGAAATCTGCTCTGTCATTCTTGGATGAAAAATTTGAAGAAAAACTTAATCTCAAGTCTACTTCTCTTCCGATGATGTTATATGCTGCATATACATGTGTGAAGAATGAAAAAGACTTTGATGAATTTGTAAATATTGTACAGACATTTGTAGATAGCTATGGTGATAATATAGACTATGTTCAGTATTGCACAAGCGGCACATCTTCTGCTCAGTCTGTTCAAGGAAGATTCGACTATTGGAAGAATCTTTGCAAAGGATTATAGCATATAATATTGCTGAATCAAATAAGAAAGCATGGATTTATTCGATGTTATGCTGAAATAATATAAATTTAATTTATATTCATGTAATTCCATACCTGTATAGTGAGGTAATTACACTCACTAAATATTGTAGAATGAAATACGATAATGGAAATAGAAACTTAATATTGAAATTTATGAGAAGTCGCCTTATTGGTGGCTTCTTTTTGTGTACGAAAAATAAAATGGAGGTGTCAAACAGTGGCAGCTAATCTATTAAAAGTTGGTAATGATCCAAACTCAGCAATCAAAACATTTTGCGTAGATACTATTGAAGAAATTGCAAAACTTCCTACTATGGAACATGGTGCAACAAGCGATTTTGCAAATGTTCCTGGTCTTGAATCTCCTGCTCCAATGGGAAGCCAAGCTATTGTAGGAAATGAATCAGGCACAGTGAAAATCTATATGCTGTTTTCATTTGGTTGGAAAGATACAGGCACAGAATAATGGATGTATTATCTTATATTATTGCAAGTAGACTTCTCTCCTGTCATGGTGGAAATGGAGCAAATATTAAACTAGATGAAAACGGAAATATTATTACAGATGAAGATGTAACATTATATGTAGATTTTCCTACCGCAAGTTTGATGACTGATGGAGATATATTCTCAGTTGCAAATAGTTATTTAATCGCAAAAATTATTGGCGATGTTGCTGAGTCAAATAAGAAAGCATGGATTTATTCTATGTTATAAGAGTCATTCACGATGATGTGGGTGGCTCTTTTATTATGTAATTTTGTTGTTTCGTATAGAGTGATTATTTCACTCTGTTTTCTTCATAAATATAGAACGACTATTATTCCCCCTAAACCTAAATAGTTGCTCTATACGAGACAATAAAATATTTGAAAATGTAATTGAAACATATAAACCGCAGTTTCACTGAAACTACGGTTTCGACTCCACTTTGCTAAGGCAAAGCGGTGTCGGAGATATAGATACTATTATTGTGTCAAAGCATTAATGGTAATTCAGAAAGAGGAATAGCACGATTAGCTCTCGTGTGAATGGTGGTCTTACTCTCCCACTTCCTCTTTCTAAAAATATATGGTTAGCGAGAGTAAAGAAAGAGAGATAATGTATTATAATGGAAAATCAAATTCAAGAAACAAAAATGGATCAGTTTGTAAATTTAACAACTGGTGAATTATTAGGTGAAGGCATTTTTATGTCAAAAGAAGAATTAGAACGAAAACAGGAGGCACAAATAAAAAGAATCAACTATGCGTATTTGATGAATAATCGTTCAGAGTTTCAAACTCATATTAGCTCAAATTTTGGCTCTTTTTATTTTAATAACTATATGAAATTATTAACTAAATTAAAAAATAATCCTGCCCTTTTGTTTAGATTTTTATATCTTTGTACATATGCAAATTATGATGGATATTTAAAATATGGTCTTAATAGTTCTTTGTATATGAAAGAAAACGATTTTGGTGAAGTTTTTAAACTATCAAAAGGAATGGTTGCAAAACTGAAAAAAGAGTTATATGATAATAAACTAATTAAGAAATATGAAGATGGTAGAATTGCCGTAAATAATGACTACTACAGCAGAGGTAAATTATATTTAGGGGATATGCTTAATTCATCCAGAGTATTTGACAATGAAATCAGAGAGTTATATCTTAATTCTAATCCAAGAGAACATAAACGTATTGGCGTTATTGTTCCACTTCTTCCATATCTTAATAAATATTATAACATCTTATGTGAAAATCCATTAGAAAAAGATGAGAATTATATTAAGCCTTTAACTTTAACAGAAATTTGTAATATTGTAGGTTATGATGAATTAAACAAAGATAGATTAAAAAAGACTTTAGAAAATGTAACAGCAAATGGTAAACCTATGGTTGCTTATATTAGTCATGCAAATGCTAAGTTCTTTCTTGTTAATCCATCAGTGTTTTATAAAGGAAATTCTGTTTCCGACTTAGATGTTATTGCAAAATTATTTAATTTAAAGAATAAGAATAAATAAAGTTTAAATACTAATTTAGATTATAAGAGAAAGTTCCAGAATCCCTTGGTACACTTGAAAACCTTGTTCACAGAATGACTACATCAGAACTTCTATGTTCACAGAATGACTATGTTTTATATTTTGTGAACTCATATTATAATTTTTACGGAGAGTAGTTTTGTGCTGCTCTCCTATTTAATTGGAGAAATATATATTGACTATAAACGGTTGGCGTTTGTTGTCCTGTCGGTGGGACGTAGTTGAATCTTTAGAGTGAGAAACTAAGGAAGTCATGAGCCTTGGTATAGTAGATACTCGCACTACTCTCTCACTCTATTTTACTAATGACGTTTGCGGGTGGAAAGCGAGAAATTGAGAATTATGAAAGCTATGTTTTTCAAAAATATGAAAGAAGCAAGTGATTATTTTAATTTTAAATATAATCCAAAAGCAACCTTTAAAAATGATGATGAACTTTCACGTTTTTGTGAATGGAAAAGAATATCAAGAAACAAAATTGAAGTATTAGATATTTTTGATGTTCCGAAGAAAAAGCCGGAACATAGAAACAAACAAGAATATCATCACAATGTTGGAGATGTTATTCAAGGAAATACATCAACTTATACAATTTTAAAGCAGCAAAGATTGCCGAGGAATAAACTTAATCAGATAGTATATGAAAAAGGATATTTAGCAAAATGTAATAAAGATGGATATGAATTTACAATTCTTGAAACTGACGTTAACTTAGGTAGAGGTTGTCCAGTGTGTAGTAATAGAAAAGTTGTAAAAGGCTTGAATGACGTTGCTACTACTGATCCTGAAATTGCTAAATTATTTGAAAATCCAGAAGATGCATATAAAGTCACCAAATCATCTGCAAAAACATTTAATTTTAAATGTCCTAATTGTGGACACGTAAAAAAAGATAACACTAATCATATCGGATATTTTGGATTTTCATGTCCTAATTGTTCAGATGGCATCTCTTATCCAAATAAATTTATGGCAAAATTACTTACAGATTTAGAAATAAAATTTGATAGAGAAGTAAAATTTGATTGGTGTCTATATCCATGTTTTATAGATGAAAATGAAATGGATTACGGATTATATGATTTTGTTATTCCATCACTAAATTTAATAATTGAAGTAGATGGGGAGCTTGGACATGGTAAGAATGTGATGAAAACAATTAGACATAATCGTAGAATTATCACAAAAGAAGAAACTTTATATCGAGATAGAATGAAGGATAAACTTGCTATAGAAAACGGATTTAAAATTATACATATTGATTGTGTATATGATAGCGTTGAAAAAAGATTTGAATTTATTAAAAATTCAATTTTAAATTCAGAGTTAATTAAATATTTTAATTTCGATAATGTTAATTTTGAAGAAATAAATAATTTTTGTATTACTAATAGTTATATGAGAATTGCTGTAAATTTATGGAATGACGGCAAAAATAAGGAAGAAATCGCTGATGAAATGAAATTAGCCGTTAGTACAATTGACAGATATTTACGAGTTATGTCAAAAAGTAATTTCTGTGATTATAATGTAAAAAGAAGAAAAGCTTCTTAGTATTAAAATAAAGGAGGTGGCGTTATGCCTACTAAGAAAAATGGTGCAACGCCAGCAAATCAACAAAAAGGGAAGAAGGTCTGTACTTGCTGTCATCATCCAAAGAACATGACAGACTTCTATTTGTCATATAGTCCTATGTATTCTTTGGATAATAGAGTTCCTATTTGCAAAGAATGTTGTAAAAATTCAGCTTTAAATAGTGATGGCACAATCAATTATATAAAATTAAAAAGTCTTTTAATGCAGATCGACAAACCCCTATACTATGATTTGATTGCTAGCAGCGAAGAATCTTTGCTTAAAGAAAACAGTTATATAGACGAAAATGAATTAAAATATCATGGGAAAGAAATATTACAAAAATATTTTACTCTTATAGCAATGCGTCAAGATCGTCAACGCAATTGGTCAGATGCAGAATCAGAAGGTCATATGCACCAGAGTAATAATCGTACAATTAGTGAGAAAAGTGCAATTGTAAATAAATATTCCTCACTATTTTCTATGGAAAATAATTTATACTTTGACGATTTAACCGATTCTGGGATAAATGAGGATAATGCGCACTGTGATGTTCTTAGTTCTCCTAAAGCTAAAAAACCAAAAGAGCCTTTAATTTGGAGTGATGAATGGAAAGGTAATTATACAGAATCAGATATTGATTATCTCAATTCGTATTATGCAGGATTGGAACGTGATTATAAAATCATCACTGAAAACCATAGAGATTATGCTCGTAAAATTGCAAAAGCAAGTTTACAAATGGATAGAACTTTTGACGACATGATGAATGGCGTTGAAGGTGCAGATAAAAAATATGATAATGCTACAAAAGCATTTGATACTCTTTCTAAATCAGCAAAATTTAGTGAAAGTACCAGAAGTGTAAACGATGTTGGTATCAGTAGCTTTTCTAAGATTACCGAAATGGTTGAAAATCATAACTGGATTCCAGAGCATAAACCCATTGAAAAAGATGAAATAGATAAACTTCTCGATTATTTATCTACAATAAAGAAATCGTTGTAGGTGATTGTTATGAAATATATAACTGAATCACCATCGGAACGATTGAAAAAGGCTCGTGAACAATATGCAGGTAGAGAGAATTTAGATAATCCATATTCTAATACTGTTATTCGAGAAGAAAGCATTGATTATGAAGCATGGACAAAATTTATTTCTTATTACAGATATTATATTGATGAATTTGCAATGGATATATTGGGTATAAACCTGTTCCCATTTCAGCGTGTAATACTTCGTGCTATGTCACGTTACCAGAGTGAAATGTTGATCGCATGTAGAGGATTAGGTAAGTCATGGATTGTTGCAGTTTATTATATATGTGTTTCTATTCTATACACAAATATTAAACTCGGTATTGCAAGTGGTAATTCAAAACAGGCTCGTAACGTAATTATTCAGAAAATCAAAGGTGAATTATCGAAAAAAGAAGCTGTTGCTAGAGAAATAAACTTTCCTATTAAAACAGGACAAGACGATTGCGTTTGTGAACTGAAATCAGGAAGTGAAATTCGTGCAATTACTCTCGATCAAAATCGTGGTGGTGATGGCGCAAGATCATGGCGTTTTAATATGATTCTTGTGGATGAAGCAAGACTTGTCAAGGATAATATTATTGAAGAAATTTTAATTCCTATGACAAAAACCAAACGTGAAATGGCAATTCGTTGGGGAATGAGCGAAAAAGGTAAAGTAATATTTATCTCTTCTGCTTATCTTAAAACAAGTCCTTTATATAAAAGATTTATGTATCATTATGAATCTATGATAAAAGGCAATAAAGATTATATGGCAATTTGTTTTCCTTATCAAGTAGGTGTACAAGCAGGTTTATTCGATAAAGAGGATATTGAAAAAGAGCTTGAAAAACCTCAGATGACAAAAGATAAATTTGCTTATGAATTTGAGGGTGTTTTTGTAGGTTCTAGTGGAGAAAGTTATTATCCATATGAATTAACTAATCCATGTCGTGTATTAGAAAGATGCGAATTGCAGCAACCAAAGAAATCAAATTGCATTTATGTTGTTACACATGACGTTGCGGTATCTGACGAAAAAGGTTCTGATAACTCTTGTACTCATGTTATCAAATTAAAGCCACGACCAAATGGTACATATGTAAAGGAATTAGTTTATACAAAAACTGTTAATGGCATGAAACTAAATGCTCAAAGAGATTTTCTAAGGGAACTAATTCATATTAGATTCCCTAATACTGTAAAGCTATTGATAGATGCCAATGGTGCAGGAGCAGGTTTGCCAAGTATGTTCTATGAACCTTGGGAATATGTTGATCCAAAAACAGGTGAGATTACTGAATACCCACCAATTGTATCTGATGACGAAAAAGATATAACGCTATTGGAAAATGCCCTCCCACTTATACGAAATGTACACGGTTTAAATGGATTTATAAATTTATATTATCCATATATGAAATCATGTTTCGAGGATATGAGTTTGGAATTATTAATACCGTCTGCGGAATTAGACAGTTTATATAAAAGTGGTGGGATTTCTCATGAAGAGTTCTTTCAGCACATGGAACATGATATTTTACAGAGTGAACTTAGTAATATCAAACAAGATTTTACTGACAAAAATAATATGACATATACACGTATTGTTTCTGGTAAGAAAAGAGATAGAGCCACAAGTTTAATGTATGGACTAAGTTTTGTTTGTGAACTTGAAACAAACAATAAAAAGAAAATGTATAGAGCAAATGAAAACTATAAAGATGCCCCCATCTGTGCATCATCAATATCATTCTAAAGAAAGGAGGTTTTCATGTCAAAATCAGAAGAACCAGAATATATTGACAATCCTGACAAGGATTATAAATTAACAATTGCTTCAAGTATACAAGATAATGATGGAGATGAAACCGTCCTTGTTACAGCAGAAGCGATTAAAAAACAATCTGAAAATTGGATGTATGAAGCAATGCAAAGTTTTGATAAAGGCGGTCAACAATACTCCGTTAGATTCAATGAAGCATCTTCATCTTCCACATCTGAAACTACATTAGATGATATTAAAGAATTAGCGTTAAACGCTCAAAGTGATATATCTAAAATTCAGAAAATCAATCAATTAGTGCGGCAAGCCGAAAATGAGGATGACATTATTGGCAAGGTACATGAATCTATAGAATCTAATCTTAATGCAAATGTCAGATATTCATTTGACAATCTCCCTAAAGAATACGATCAAGATATAAAAGATAAAGCCGATGGCATTATCAAACGATTTCATAAAGAAGTAAATATAAATGATGTTATGACTACTTCTATCACTTCTACTTATGATGAAGGTAACTGTATTCAGTATCTTCGCTCAAAGAAAGCCAAAGGAATCTATCATCACGTAATTGACAAATATCCATTAGGTGTAGCTGTTATTTCCGATTATTCTTTAAATGGAATCCCATATGTATTAATTGATACAACAGAATTATCAAACAGACTTCAAAAGTCTACATTAAAAAATAAAAAGAATAAACCGTTATTCTTTAAGAATACAAACGAAGAAATAAAAAATAACTATCCAAAAGAAGTTATTGATGCTTATGTCGCAAGAGAAAAATATGCACGACTTGATATCAGACGTACAGGCGTTAATCGTTTTGGAAATCTTGGCAGAGCTTATGGACTCTCTCCTATTTTTAAGGCATTGAAACCAAAACTTATGCTTGATACTTGTGACAAAGCAGATGCAGTTAATGCAAAAGCTAAAGCAAAAAAGATTATCACTCAGATTATGCGTAAAGAAACTATGGGTGACACTTACGATAAAAAAGGTCTTGAGGATATGGCTTATGCTCATACCTGTTTAATGGCGGCATGGGCTAATCCTACAGTAGTTTATACTCCACCGCCATGTGTGGAAAAAGTCATGTATGTAGAACCGTCTGTAGATTTTACAAATGAAAGTACTGTAAAACAATATCGTTCTCGTGTTACTTCTGCATTAGGAATTTCATTTTTGAATACTGATGGACAACAAACGGTAAGTACTGCAAACATTTCTATTAAACAGCTTATGCGTACTATCAATAAGATTGCTGAACGTCAAGAAGTAATTTTACAACGATGGTATGAAATTGTTTTGACAGAAGAAAAGATACCTATTGAGTACTGCCCTACTCCACATATTCTCGATGCAGAATTGTTAGAGTTTGAAATGAAAAAGGATCTTGCGGAGTTCTTGTATTCTAAATTAAATTGTTCATTCCGCACAGCATATGAAACATTGGATATGAATTTCAATGATGAAATGGAACGCAGAAAAGCAGAACAAGATAATGGAGTTGATGAAATATTTATTCCACATCCAACATCTTATAACTCTTCTGGAAATCAAGATGAACAAGAAGATGTACAACAGGAAGAAAAAGATTCTAAAGGTGGTAGACCTAAAGGAAGTACATCAAATGGAAATTCTGTAAACGAATCGAAACAAGAATATGATAGTAACTATCAAGAGTCTAAAACAACTTAAACGAGGTGATTGAAATGGATAATGAACATATTATTCTAAACAGTCGCCCCATATCTATAGCGTCTTATACCAATTATAAGGAAGCTGTCTTTTTAATCAGTGTGTTAGATGAACCTGATTCATATGGAAGAATTATTCCAGAAGAAGCGGGTGAAAAATATTTTGACACAATCATTGGATATCCAATTGTAGCCAAACTTAAAAAGAATATTTTCGGACAACCTGTAGATTTTGGTGGTCATGAATTGATCATTCAAAAAACTAAAGATGGGAAAAAGAAAAGTCATTTTGACACTGTTCCGATTGGTAGTGTGACAGACGCATGGATTGAGGAACGTGAAGTAGATGGTTACGATGGTACGCCAAAATGTATTTTAATCAAAACTAAACTATGGACTTCACGATTCCCAGAATACTTTAAAGTATTCGATAAATTATGGGACGATGGAGAAATTAGCAGCTCATGGGAGTTAACTGCAACGGATGTAGTTACTGAGGGTGCTAACAAAATTTATAAAGTTTTTGAATTTATTGGCAATTGTGTACTTGGTAAAAATCATATTCCTGCTGTTCCAGGAAGCGGTGTAATTGAATATGCCGAATTAGATGATGAACTTGCCGATGCACTTATGACTGATATTTCAAATACTGATATAGCAAACTATGAAGATATTGAAGAAAAGGAGGACATGAATTTGGCTGAAAAGACAAAGAAAGATGTCTCTGTTGAAGATACAGAAAAAGAAAAGGAAACACCTGATTCTGTAGACGAAACAGAAAAAGACAAAAAGAAAAAAGATGAAGAAACTGCTGAAAAGAAAAAGAAAACTTCTTGTGCAGAAGATACATCTGGAACAAAGGAAACCGCTGAATCTGCTGTTGAACCAGAGGGTAATCCAGAAGAACCAGAAACAGCTTCTTTAACAGATCGTGATTTGTTTAGAAAGATTAACAAAGCTTGTGAAGATGCGATTAAATTTTGGGGTTATATCTCTTATTGGTTTCCAGAGGAACATACTGTTTGGTTTAAATCTGATGATGCTCCAACACAGTTAGACTATAAGTTATTTACATATACAGTTGAAAATGATGAAGTAACTGTTTCTGAACCGCAAGATGTAAAACTTACTGTTTCTGTATCAGATGTTAATACTGTTCTTGCTGAAAAAGATGAGAAAATCGAAACATTAACCGCAGAGCTTGAAATCAAAGATAAAGCTGTTATCTCCGCAGGTGAAAAAATCGGAAAACTCAATGTGCAGATTTCTGAATTACAACCATATAAAGAACAGGTTGAAAAAGCAGAACAAGAAAAGATTGAAGCTGAAATTGCAGAGGAAAAAGAATCACTAAAGAAAAATCTGCTTAAAGGTGGATTATTTACTGAGGAAGAAATTGCAAAAGCTGAAATCGCAGAATTAATTGAAGCAAGAGATAAAACTGCCATCAATAGTTTAATCGCAGAAAAATATATTGCTTCTTTTGATAAAGAAGAGACTGATGTAGCAGAGGATGTTGAAACAGAAGAATCAAATCCTGTGACAGCAACAGCAAGCTTAGAAACTGATGATGTAAATGAAAGTGCAAGTTCTTTCATGACTAAATTTTTATTAAGACGATAATAGGAGGAAAATGTAATGATTCGTGATATTAGACGTAATGGCGCACAGCCAAAAGATACAATGCACAAAGCTGGTGTAGCACTTGTTACAGGTATGGGTGTTGTAATCAAAGATGCTACTACTGTTGAGCTTCCAAAAGCTGAAACTGTAGCAAATATTTATGTAGCAACAAAAGAGCGTATTCCAACTGGCATTAATGCAGCAAGAGTGGATATGTCAGATTATGATGAAGATTTTGTAAAGATTGCCAAAGGTGAGTTCCTCGGACTTGAAAGATATACAGATGGTGAAAAGTTTGCAACAGACCAGTATAAAGCAGAAGATTTTTCTGGGGAAGTTGCTGATGGTACACCTGTATCTGTAGGTACAGATGGAAAATGGCAGAAACTTACAACTGGATCTTCCAAATATGTATATGAGAAACCATTCAAAGATAATGGTCATGATCTCATTATGATTCGTGTAGAAGCTGATGCAGTTGCACAGGCGTAATTAAGATAAGGAGGAATTAACACAATGGCTATTAATACAGAAATTAAAGACATTATGAGCAAAGAGGGTGTACTCTTTGATGTCGCTGAAAAAATTGAATATAAAAGAGAACTTAATGCCGAGGAAAAAGAAATCGCTGAGATTTCTGATGCTTGGGCTAGGGAGATTGGGAAAACTGGAAAAGATCCAGAATGTACAATCGCTGAGTTCATTAATAGAACTGTAAATGAAGAAATTTATAATGCACCAGATGAACTTCTGGATCAAATTTTTGAAAGAGGTTCTGTTGGTGAGTTTGATGATTATGAAGGTCACAAAGATCCAAAGAATACACTTGTTGCATATGAGGCAGCACGTGGCGGTAATGTAGATCGTTCCTACATTGATATTTCCGTACTGAAACCTACATGGAAGAATCGTCAAGTTGAAACCTCACTCTCATATACTGATCTTCGGAAATCGGGCTTCAAATCTATTGCTACTCTAACCACTTTCATGAAAGAAGCTTGCCAGAATGCGCTCTTCTTTGATGCTCTTGCATTAGCTGATGAAGCTGTAACAGGTGGTGAGCAACTTATCGCTGTTTCTGGTACAACACCTACACTTGAAGCTATGGATAAACTTTCTCTGTATCTTAATGATAGAGCAAGTGATAGTGTAATTGTTACACTTAACAAATATGCTCAGGCTATTAGACGTATGCCAAATTTCGCACAGTACATGAGCAATACTATGAAAGATGATTTCAATAGATATGGTCTTGCTAAAACATATGATTCAATTGGTATTGCTGGTATTTCTGGTGCAAAGAAAACTGGTACAGGTTCTCTCCTGATTCCTGACAAACGTATTTATGGAATTGCTGGAAAGATCGGAAACCTTGATATGAAGGGCGAAATTCATACATATCAGGATATGAATAACCAGAGTGAAAAAGTTCATATCATGCTGAAAGATTTCACATATGGATTCATGCTTACAAATATTGAGAACTTTGCAAAGGTTACTTTACAGTAAGTAGTCTTTTTTATTACAAAAATTTTTAAGGAGGGTGTGCAAACGCCCTCCTAATGTTAGGAGGAATCGTTATTAATATTCAAGAAACAAAACATATTTCTGTTTTAAATTATAATGACAATTGCGTTTGTATTAATGTTGCCCCAGGCAAAAGCACCCTATTTGAAGCTGCTGTAGATGGTCAACCAAATATTATTCCACTGACACTTGATGAAATTCGTTATGCAAATAATGGAAGTGCGTTTAGAACAGGAACTTTAGAGTTCCCAGAGGATATTGAAGATGAATTATACAACGAGCTTCGTATTGATAAATCAAAAGTATTAAAAGCTAATGAGATTAGAGAGATTTTATTAAATCCAACCAAAGAAGGATTAATTAGAATTATTTCTATTCCTACACTTTCTGATTTTGATAGAGTGCGTAGTCAGTTCCAGAAACTTAAAACAGAGGGATATAGACTCACACTGGATATGGCAAATGTTATTGAAACACGCACAAGAGAATTATTTAATAATCATATTAAATCAAATATTTCTGTAGATGATGCAGATGTAGTAGCTCCAAGCAATAAAAAAGTTGAAGAACTTGAACAACAATTAGCTGAAATGAAAGCACTTCTACTACAGATGAATGCATCTAAGCAAGAAGATAAAAAGGAAGTAGTTGATACTGCTTCTACTAAAACTGAGGAAGTAAAGACAGTAGCAAAATCTACTAGAAAATCCCCAGGTAGACCTAGAAAAAATTAATATGGGAGGTGAACTCAATTGCCTCAAGAAATTACAAAATTTGAAAAAATTCTCAACAAATTCTATGATCGTATAGAAAAGGATGAGGATTTTTTTAGTTATTATAATATAGATGTTAGTGAAGCGATACAAATTGCTCAGACTCGTGCTACTAATTATCTATGTGAGGCACTTGATGAATTATCATGCCTCTCGAATTTGGATGTAGATTTTTCAGATTATGATGAAGATGTACAACAAATTGGTTTTAAATTATTGCCTAAAGAAATCAAACTGGTTGTTGAAATTATGTTTCTTATTTATATGAAAAGGGATGAATCTCTCCTTCATGCAATGGAAATTAATTTTACACCATCTGATTTGAGTGTATTTTCACCAGGAAATGAAAGAACAAGTTACCGTAATTTTATTGCTAAATTGGAACATGATGTATCTATCAAGATTGACGATTACAAAAATCGAGATAGAAAAACTAACGCATTAAAACAGTTTATTAATTATGCTCAGTACGAGGAGGATTAACCTATGGATATTGAGTATTATATGAAATTACAAAATGCTTATGGTACAAAAAATAAACGTGAGAAAAATTTAGCAAAAATAAACAAACATGCTGATAGACATTTTGAAGATACATTTGATACTCAAGATGTTCTAGTAAATAATAAACCTATGCAGTTAATGATTATCAGAGATACCGACAATAATACATATAAGAAGAAAATAAAATCAAGACATAATGATATTATCAGACTTGGTGACTATATTGAATGGAATAACCAAATTTGGATAATTACGTTACTTGATACTGATGATAAAGTATGGAATCGTGGATATATGTATTTATGTCAGTTGATGATTAGATGGCAAAATGCAGATGGTAAGATTGTTGAGCGTTGGGGATATTCAGAAGACTATACTAAATATAGTATGGGTGAAAAAGGTAACTCTACTATTACTGTTGGTGATTATCAATATGGTTTGACTATACCTGTCGATGAAGAAACAAAACAACTTAATCGTACAAATAGATTTGTCATAGACTATGAGGGAGTATACCCACCAGACACATATAGAATGACTGGTAAAAAAGGTTTCTTATCTGATGTTAGATATGTTGATAAAGGTGGTGTCATGACTGTCACATTATCTTATGAGCAATTTAATGAAGTTACAGATAAATTGATTGAGCTAGAAAATGGAACAAAGGCGTGGATCTGCGACTACAAATCCCCCACTACTCCTACTCTCCCACCATCAGAACCAGACAATCCAACCACATCTGTTACAATTACAGGTGGTGACACTCTCCGCTATGGTAGAACAAAAACATGGACAGTCACTTTCTCTGATTCTGAAAATCAGCCAAACTTCACATGGAATGTCAAGTCAGACTTCAAAATCACTCAAAATATCACAGGTAATAAAATACAGTTAAAATGCATAGATGATAAGGCAATTGACTGTATGTTTACATTACAAGTTCTCGACAATGAAAGTAACATTTTATCTGAAACAACTATTACTATTACAGGATAAATCGGAGGTATTATGGCAAAATCAGTTGCTAGAGATTTGGCTTTTGTCAAGTCAAAAGTAATTTCTCGTCTATTAGAATCTGATGAATTTGCAAAAGTAATGTTGCGTAAGGAAGATTTTACTGATGACGAGAAAAATGACATGGAGTATAAACAAGTATTTGATTATCCTTATGTTGATGGAACACAGGAAGAAGTTATGTCTTTTGTCTGTGTAGAAACAGTTTGCAGAGGTACAAATCGTACCGTAAAATCTATGGACTTGTATATTTGGATTTTCGTGCATCGTGATTGTATGCAAATGGAATCTAATGTAAAAAGTTACATGGGTAATCGAGCAGATGTTCTTACAGATATTATAGAAAGGCTTCTACGGGATTCTGATGATTTAGGAATTGGAAAACCGAGTCTTGATGACATTGGTTATACTGTTCCACAGTCCAGTTATTATGGACGACAACTCAAATATAGCATTCCTGATTTTAAAATCAAGGAGGTGTAATATTTGAACGGATTTTCAGATTATGATTATCTCTGTGATGAACCTTATTTTTATGAAGGTATAGGTCATGTTAAATGCCCTACTCTTAGAGAGATAAGGCATATAACCTATGGACAATTCAATATTTTTCTCTCTTATATTTCTATTACTCAGAAACAATTTCTTGAAACATTCGGTCTTACTGAAAAATTCAATTCCCTCAGTGATGAAGAAAAAGAAAAAAATACTATTTACAATTTACTTACATTCGGAATGAATCGTGCAGATTTTCTTGCCTACATGATTAGTTTCTTTGTTGTAGATGATTTTCAGTATAATCCAGAACAAAATGCTTTTCTCATTGGCACTTATGAGAAGGACGATGATGGAAAGGAAATCTTTAACGAAACGGGGAAAATTGATAACAGTAATTTTGATGAATTTCGTGCGTTTCTGCAAGTTATATTAGGGATTAAATCTGAGAAAGAAGTTGAAAAACCGAAATATAAAAATAAGTTAGCTCAACGTATTGCTGAAAAATTAGCAAAACATAAGAGTGAACAAAAAGAAAAACAAACATCTGTGGATGATGATTATACATTGCCAAATATGATTGTAAAATATTGTACGCACAACAAAGTGGGAATCAATATATTGAATGTTTGGGATATGACATATTATCAATTCATGAAGATGTTTTTAGAATACAGGATGGGAAGACAAGCAGATATAAATGATATGATGGCTGCTAATTCATTCTCATTCAAAAACTCTAAGGACTATAAACCTATGGAGTATATGAACAAAATTAAATAATGAAAACTTTCAAACAAAGTCGCTGAGATTTCAGTGGCTTATTTTATTTTAAGGAGGACAAAATAATGGGTAATATTTCTACCGATCTTAATATGGCAAACCGTCAGTGCTGTGATCTTGACATTAGAGATTATAAAACTAAAGCACCTTGGATGTTTGCAGATTTCTGTAATACTACTACTGCTAACATTTCTGCTGATGCTGTATATGCAAATAAGAAAGGTGCTAAATGCATCAAATTTGATAATCCACTAGAAGGTACTATTACTATGGAATTTCAGGTATCTCCATTCAGAATTTATGCAATGCTTTCTGATGGTGAAATTGAAACATCTGCTGTAATCGCACGTAGAGAAAGTGTAACAGGTGAAGCTAGCGGAGTACTTAATCTTACAAAGACCCCTGTACCAGGAAGTGTATTTGCAATTGATCCAACTACAGGTAAAACAATTGAAGGTACAGTTGCAGACAAGAAATTTACAGCAAAAACAACATCTGATATTGTAGCAGATACTACATATGAAGTAGCCTACCTTGAATCCAAAGCTACTGGTATTAAGAAAATCACATTTAATAATAAGAAACTTCCAAAAGATTTCTTTATTCAAATGTCTACTCTTAATAAAGATGAGAATGGTGATCAAGTACCTATGAGACTGACAGCTTATAAAGCTTCTCCACAAAGAAACTTTGAAATTTCTTTTGCGTCTGATGGAGATCCTTCCAGCGTAACACTAACTTGTGATCTACTCGAAGATCATGATGGAAATGTTCTTGATATGATTGAGATTACATCTGAGGAATAAATTTATTTTTATAGTAGGATGATACAACATCATCCTACTATATTTATTAAAAGGAGTTAAATATTGAGTAATCAAAAAATAATGCCTAAATTCAAATTAGAAGTTGGAGCATTCTTAGTTTCTGATAAAAGGCAACTTAAAATTATTGATCGTGAATACAGACCTAAAACAAAATATAAAAACGATAAACCATTTACATCAAACGAAAAATGGTACAAATATAAATGTTATAAGTGTGGAAATACTGATTGGGTTATAGAGCAAGCATTATGTGGAAAACAAAAGATTGGATGTAACGTATGTTGCAACTCTCCATCAAAAGTTGTTAGTGGTATAAATGATTTAACTATTACCGCAAGATGGATGATTAAATATTTTGAAAATCCAAAAGATGCAGAAAAATATACCAGAGGTTCAAGTAAAATTGTTGATATGGTTTGCCCCGATTGTGGTAGACATCACAATAATAAAATATCCACAGTATATGCAAATCATAATCTTTCATGTCCATGTCAAGATGGTTGGAGTTATCCAAATAAATTTATGTATTCAGTTTTAGAACAATCAGGTGTGAACTTTGAAACTGAGAAAGTTTTCGATTGGTCTAAAGGAAGAATGTACGATGATTATATAGAATATAATGGTTTAAAGATTATTACTGAACAGCATGGAATACAACATTATATAGATCATCCACTTAATAAAAAATCACGCAATCTTAAAGAAGAACAAGAAAATGATAAACTGAAATACAATTTAGCTATACAAAATGGTATAGATTATTATTTTACAATTGATTGCAGAGAATCTACAAAAGAACATATTAAAAATTCTATCATCAATTCTGAATTATTTAAAATCTTAAATATAAATCCAGAAAATATCAATTTTGATAAATGTGATAAATTTGCTTCATCAAATATGGCTAAACAAGTATGTGATTATCGTAATGAACATCCTGGTATGACAATGAAAGAAATTGCGCCATTATTTCATGTATGTCACGATACTATAAGAAATTGGGTTAAAAAAGGTGCAAAACTTGGTTGGTGTACATATGAGAAATTTGATGATTTAAAATTACACTATCAACGTGAAGATATACCTGTGAATAATTGTCCTATCCACTGTATCACTACAAATACGTACCATCGTAGTGCAACAAAATTTGTAGAATATTATCAATCTCTTACAGGAAAGAAACTCTGCGCAAGAAATATTCGTTCAGTATGTACAGGCAAACGTAATCATGTCAATAATATGAAATTCGAATATATTACTCAAGAACAATTCAATCAATTAAAAGAAAAATATCCAGATAAAGTATACGGAGAACTATTTGCATCTCACGTATCATAAAGGAGAATATAGCCACAATGACAAAAGAATGTAAAGTATTACTACGCAATCAGTATGTTATGGTAATTGATTTTGATGGGAAAGAAATTCAAATGCCATCTGACCACACAGATAAAGATACTGTATTCGTAAAATATGAAAATGATAGATATTCTATCATTTGTAAATTAGAAGAAGAAAAGAAGCCTACAAAGGCGAAACCTGTTTCAAGAGTAAAGAAACAAAAGAAAGTAACGGAAGTTGAGTTAGCTGATGATGTTACGACAGAGGAACAAAAGGATGAATCTGAATAAATTAATCGTAGTTAGTATAAATAATTAGTAGGGATACTAGCTATGAATTAATGGCTTGTATCCCTATTTTTTACGATTTTGGGAGAAGATATGATATGAAAAAACAAGTATTTGATAGCTTTGATGAAGTAGTTGAAGCTTTTGGAGAAGATGGAGTTATTCCTATCACTTATATGCCACAGATTATTTTTTATTTAAGTAATTATAAAATTCAACCCGTATGGACTATTCCATCAGAAACAAATGAGGGGAAATTAGCTTTTTATTTTATTAAAGCAGAAACTAAAAAGCCATATGAAGCATGGCAAAAACTTAGACTAGAGAAAGAACATAAGAAAGCACAATTTGAAGGAAATATGAATAATGGCAAGAAGTGTAGGTAAACAATTTGAAGATGATTTTAAGAAAAGTGTTCCAAATTACACACTCACCTATCGTCCACCTGATTCAGCACAAGGTTTTGACGTAGGCTCAAGTAACAAACTTAGATTTAGTCGTCATAGTCCATGTGACTTGATGGTATTTGATGGTACACGAAATCTTTTTCTTACGCTTGAATTAAAAACGTTTCAAGGTTCATGTAGCTTTGAACGTGATAAAAATGAAAAAGGAATTATCCATTATTATCAAATTGAAAAATTAAAAGAATTTGCAAATTATAAACGTGTAATCAGTGGATTTGTATTGGACTTCCGTTCCGCTGATCATACATATTTTTTAAATATAAATGACTGGGATAATCTTATCTCACATATAGAAAAGAAAAGTTTTAATGAACAGGATTTGCTTGAATATGCAAGTCCTATTTTAATTGAAAAAGAGAAACTAAAAGTGAACTACAGATATGATGTAGAGTTACTTTTGAGTGAGCTGAATATTTAGTTGAAACGGAGATTTTATAATATGAAAAAAACATTATTAAAAGTCAAAAACAATATTACATTTGAAGATAAGTTAAATGCAATTGATCTCATTCTTGGTGCATTTTGGGATGATAACACAGGGGAATATATTCCGTGGATGGAAGAACCTGCGAGAATTATTGCCGTTGCAAAATACTTTATTGAAGGATATGAACTTGAAAAAGGAGAAAATCTGTATAAGTTATATCTTTCAGACGATGATTTAAAAGGTCTGGTTGATAATTTTATTAATCCTGACACTGATTCAAGAAATGGAAGTTATAAAAGATATATTAAGGTTATGGATTTTGTAGATGAAATGGTTCATGACAAACTTGAATGGACTAAACAGAATATTATTCATGCACATCCAGATATGGAAAGAATTGTAAAAGGTGTAAATGTGTTTATTGACGCATTTGAGAATCTTGCAAATCTTGACCTTACTGCTCTCACACCAGAAATGATTGAGAATGGAGTATCTTTTATGGAAAAACTAAAAGAATCTGGTTTTGAAATTAATGCGGAGAATTTTACTAAAATTGTAAAAGATGCTGCGGCGTTTAATATCGACAAAGCTAGCCAGGATATTATTGATGCTAAAAATGATCAAATTAAAAAATTACAGGAAGAAAATAAGGAACTAAAGAAAGAGAAAGGAAATTTCAGTGCCAGAAATGTAATGAATGATGGATCTAGTAACAAGAATAATAACAAGACTGGAACTAAAGTGACGAAAATGGACAAGAAGAAATAAAAATACCCACAATATATTTCAATTGTGGATATGGAGGATTATGACTAATGTTATGTAACATTAAATAGGTAAATCGACAAATGCTGTGACTCTACATATTAGAAATGAAATTTCACAAAATCAGTTCTAACAATTTTTGCAATTGATTTTGCTTTATCATTTGACATTTTCGGATTATGAACAATCTGGTGGATCGCATAAACCTTTGTCAAACAATTCAACATATAACACAAAACTGCTGGTGTTACACAACAATTAAAAAATGTATGTAGAATCGCTATCATTTGTCACCTCCTAGTCATACGTTTTGAGTACATATGTACTTCGCACAGGAGAACTATAACCTAAACAATAAATCGTGCTAACGGATTATTGTACGAAAGATAATCATCTATTGCTTGGATATATTATATCATGTGTTAAATTGGAAATAAATAGAAATTTTGGAGAGTACTACTCTCCTATTTCATATACGGAGGAAATTATTATGGGAATAATTATGGATGCAATTGATGCACAAATTATTAGACCAAGAGTTGAAGCTGCGGAATCTGAAGGATTTGCTCAGACTCAAGCAGATATTCAGAATTTTTATTCAAGTGGATCGCCTGTAAAATATATCAGAACTGGGACATATGAAAGTTCACCCCGTTCATCTGGTGTATCTGGTGGTAACGGAAATTACCATTATGATATTCATTTGAATGTAGCGGAATATCCTTACGGCAAACATTCAGGCTTGCAGATTATGACTGACATACAAAATCAAGGCAGTGGCGTTTTGGGTACTCCTGGTACATGGGATGATGCTGTACAAGATATTATAGAAGCTGTAAAAGCTAATTTTAGTTAAGAGGTTAGCCACCAAGAATCTATAAGAAATGTCATGAATCTTTATCAGAGAGTTCAATCCAAGACTCAAGATTAGGAAGTTATCTTACCGATTCGGTAAGGATCGCCAATGCTCTGACACATGTTCCCATCTTTGTAGACGGAAACGCCAGTAGGCATCGACATGTACTATGTATGGCTAAGCACACATGAACATGCAATCACCTTCCTTTCCTTAATATTTACATATCTTGGAAAACTTGGTGGCTTTAGATGTGGAACAGATACGTTCCACGATTAATATTATAACATACTCTGTGGAACGTATCAAATAAAAAAAACAATGTAACAATTAAACAAAAATGAATCCTAAATTTCATCGTGCAATATAATGCAAAAAAGAAAAGAAGCTACTGTGTGATACAGTAACTTCCTTCTCTTTCTATATCATGAAAATTTTATATGATCTCTTTCTCTTCTCCTATTTTCAGCACTTAATCTTTGTAGAATGAGCAATCGAAATCTAAATTGATGAATCCAATATGGATGTGAATTTCTTTTGCTTTTTTGGACACAACACGATGCAAAGCAAAGTAAGCAAATCCAATACCTGCAAATTTTAGTGCATAATCAAGTATGAGATCAATCACGATTTACCTCCTTTCTGTTAGACTACAACATTCAGGAAAATAAATTGTGAAGAACTCACAGAACTTATAAAGATTTTCATGAGATGTTATACCTTTCTTAATAAGCAAAGGTGTTTACAAGTTACACTTCTCAGCAAGTAGCTTCGATTCTTTTTAATTATATCGCAGAAATTTAAACAATTCAATAAATAATAATGTAGTTTACTCTCCTTTCTTGCGGAGAGTTTTTATTTTTTGTAAGAAAGGAGAATAAACTAATGGGAGTACCATTTCAAGTTGACGTAAATGTTGTTACTCATGCAGAACAGGTTGATGCGCTTGAGAAAAGACTTAATGCCTTACAAAGTAAAGGTGTTGATTTAAAAGTCAAGATTGATGGATTAGATAAATTAGATACAACAAAAATTGGTAAACAGTTTACTGCCGCTGGTAAACAAATGTCCCAGAATTTTAGTAGAGGATTGGCTACTTCTTCTACTAAAAGTAAAACAAATATAAATAATGTTGTTAATTTCGCAAGATTAAAACAGCAAGCAGATAAAGAAGTGGCTAGTCTTTCAAAGACAATTCAAAATGGACTTGGAACTGATAAAAAACAATCTGACAAAATCGCAAAACAATATGCCAATACCATTCAAAAAAGTACAGCATCCGCACAAAAACAACAGCAACGGGTACAACAACAATATCAGAAACAACTACAGCAAGATGCAAAACGTAATCTCACACAGCAATTATCAAATGTCGAAAAGTTAAATAAAAATAAAGCAGGTATTATTACTGCTAGAGCTAATGGAAAATCTGAAACTGTTGAAGCTCTTCGTGCAGAAAGAAAGCAGATTAAGGCTGAACAAAAACAGTTACAAAAAGAAGCACAGAAAATCAATAAAGCTTCTGGTTATTCAATTTCTGGATTCTCTAGCCAAGAACGTGCTAAAGCGATTAATGATAAGCAGTTGGATACAAAGAATTTAGTTGATAAAGCATGGGCTTCTGTCAATGATAAAAATAGTGAAGCTATTACAAAGCGTTTCGATTCTGAATTATCCAAAGCAAAAAAGAATCTTCAATCTTCTCTGAGTAAGTATGATTACGCTGATGCAGATAAGATTAAGGAATCACAAAAATTAATTGCATCTATGGGTAACATGAAAGCTTCTGATTATGAGAAACCGCTTGAGAAAATTGCACAGGTTACAAAGCAAACTCAGGACTTAGGAAAATCGCTACAGAATACTTATAAAGTCAATCTTGATGGCATTAATAAAGAGATTAAGGCAGAAGAACAAAATATTGCTCAGACCAGAAAAGCAGAACAAAGTAGAACTCAGGCACAAGTTCAGCAAAAGATTTCGCAACTTGGTTATGACAATAAATTAAAGAACGCACATAATCAAGAGATTATGGATCGCATTCAGCAGACCAGACAGAAATATGAATCTCAACAATCTCAATTAGCAAAAATTCAGCAACGTGCTACATCTGGTGAGTTTGAGGCTAGAACAGCAAAGAATAATTCTTGGATTGACAAATATGCAGGTCAAAATTCTGAATCTCTTGCAAAAGCTAGAAGTCAAATTGAAAAGATTAACACCTTACAAAAAGAACTTCAAACTGGTAAATACGGCTCTGGTGATAAAAAAGGAATGACTATCGTTACTGATGATCAGATTGCTAAAGCCAAAGAGCTTGATAGAACGTGTCAAGAATTGAAGAATACTATGACTCAAGTTGCTAATGAAGAGTCAAAGACTTTGGGATATGGTGTTGCGGAACGTAGTGCAAATAATGTTGCCACATATATGGAGAATAACACTAAAGCGTTAAAAAAATATGGAAATGCTCTAGCTGAACTCCAATCGCAATATCGTAGTGCGACTACTGAAATGGAAAAATCCAATATTGATAAATCATTTGCTACTTTAAAATCAAGAATTTCAGCAGAAGGTTTAACAGGTAATTCAGGATGGAGTGAACTAAAAAGAGCAACTGTACAGATTGCGCAATTTGCTGGTGTATATGGTATGTTGCAAAATACTGTAATGCAAATACCATACAAAGCAATTACAGCAGTCAAAGATTATGATGCTGCTATGACGAATATGCAGATGGCAACAGGTATTTCAAATACCCAAGCGCAAGAACTTATGAACACTTATTCAGACATGGGTAAGCAATTAAAAGTTACTGGTGTCGATGTTGCTACTTCTGCTACAGAATGGATGAAACAAGGTAAAACAATTGAAGAATCAAACAAACTTGCTCAAGATTCTATTGTTTTATCCAAGATTGGTGATTTGTCTTCCGATGATGCTACAAGAACCATTACCGCTGCTATGAAATCATATGATTTGAATGAGTCTCAAGTTATGGATTTTGTTGATCAGATTTCTGCAATTGACATGGCTTCTGCTACTGATGTTGGTGGTCTTGCGGATGCATTCAATGAAGTTGCTGCCAATGCCAACCAAGCAGGTATCAGTACAAAACAACTTTTATCTTATGCTGCTGTAATTGGTGAAACAACGCAGGAAGGTATGTCTTCTGTTGGCACTTCTCTCAATGCTATCTTTTCTCGTATGGGTAACATTAAACTTGCACGTTTAAAAGATTATCAAAATGGTGGAGAAGATTTATCAAATGTTGAAACTGTATTAAAAGGTGTTGGAATTTCGCTTAGAGATACAGATGGAGAATTTAGAGATTTCGGAGATGTATTAGATGAAACCGCTAGTCGATGGTCTGAATTTGGCACAGTCCAGCAGAGGGCGGTTGCACAGGCATTTTCAGGCACAAACCATATGAATGATTTTATGGTGCTAATGCAACAGTACTCTAAAGCACAAGAGTATATGCAGGTTGCAGATAATGCTTCTGGCAAATCAATGGAAAAATACGGTGCTTATACAGATTCTCTTGAAGGTAAACTTGAAGGATTTAAAAGTACATTTGAATCTTTATCAAATACTGTATTAGATTCTGATGCATTAAAAGGTTTAGTAAGTAGTGGCACAGACGTTTTAGGGTTAGTTGATAAATTAACTAATTCCTTGGGTGTCATGGGTACTGTAGCAGTTGGAGCAGGTATTTTCCAAGGTAAAAACAACAGCGGTAAGAGTACATGGGATTCGCCCCATGCATTTTTCAAAATGACTTATGCCGCTTGAGAGTTTAGCAGTAATGTGTACGAGCTTATTTATAAGCAAGGACTCTCTGGTGACTTTCTAAAATGGAGTTAGCGGTAATGCGCTACTCTTCTGTATTGAATTTCAGAACGGGAAACTTTCATAGTTCAAAAGGCTATGTCACATGAGTTTGGTACTAAACTTATATTTAATAGGTATAAGTGGCAAATCCGAAAGGATGCGGTATAGTAACAATCCAAACTACGAAGTAATCCGCAGGTAGGGCTTCATTATAATGGATGCCGACCTCAACGAGCGTAACGAAAGTATGGTTCTATATAGAATCATAAAAATGCACTCTAGCGATAGGGAAGATGGATGCCCGATAAATTCAGGGATAGTTTCTATATACTACTCTTCCATCAGCAGTTGGGAATTATTTATATATGGTTGTATCGACATATATAAATATTGCAAATATAGAATTAATGATACAATTTAATTAAAATCAATACTTATATGTAAGATACGTCATTCCAATTAAACAAAGTAACGCAATAATCATACATATATAAATTAAAATTTTGCATATTTTCTCATACATACTTATATCACTCTCCTATTAATTATAGGAAATATTATATCATATGAATGGTGAAAACATTTTTAAATTACATAATCAACATGATTATTATCATAATCGTAGATTTAGAATATATGTTCTGAATTGTAGATTGTCGTACTCTGTCGTATAATAGTGTTATGGTAATTTTTACCAAATAATTATACGAAAGAGGGAAATATTTATGAAAATAACCAACAAGATGAAATGGGATACTATTGATAGCATTGAATCGTTTCTAGGTAATTATGGAAATCATCAAAACAGGAATGGTGCAAATAAAGAACCTGATCTTGAAAAAGCAATGAATGAATTAATTGATAATCTTCATGAATTTGTTAAAACAGGTTCAAGATATGATGTTTCTAATTTTATATATGGATTATCATTTTTAATGCGACATTCACAATATGGAGAAATACAGGATGAAAATAAGATTGGAGCACAAAATAGTGGATGTGTATATATGATTAATTATGCATTAGGTGATGGAAATACAATATCTAATCGTCATCCAGGTTTATGTATAACCCCTTATGGTCAGAAATGTTTTGTTATTCCAATGCGATCTGGTTTTGATGATCGTACTAAAAAAATGAAAAAAGATTTCGAGGAAGCATATCATCCAACAGAGAATCCAAATGGCGAAAAACGATGTCGAAGAGGATTAACTAAAGAAGGTTTTGCTAAAGATTGTATATTAATGATTGATGATGCACAATTTGTATCAGTTGATGCAATTGAGAAAAATATGGGTTGCATTAGTATAGATACATTTCATTTAATTGAAAAACATCTATTAAGAGTATCTATGCCTTGGATATGGTTACAACTTAGAATGTATTTAACACGATGTAAAGAATTTGAATCTTTAATAAATAATCAAACACGACAAATTACAATGTTAGAAGAAAAAATTAAAGAATTGGAAGATTTATTGGAAGTAAAGAAGTCTTAACATGTCGAATAGAAACCTTTACTTATAAGAAAGAACAGCAATGGGGTTGGGTTCCGAATAATCCCCGTATGAAATATTAACGACAAAATATTTGTTTTCTTTAAGCGTAGCATCCTAGAACAACACCCTAAGTCAGATCAGGCTGGGATGTGTACATAACTTTGGGTAAGTAAGCGATTGCTCTTTATTCGGAGAGAGTTGACTGTAAATAGAAGTATTCACCCCAGTCAGCATTTACTTATTAGTATTTGTTGACAATTGAGGGGACGTTAAAATATTATTCATAGATTTCTAGTTTTTAACGATGTGTAAAATCTATCTTTTATTTATAATCTGTAAGAAATTATTCTTACACTTACTTCAATAAATCTTTTTTAATATTTTTAGCAAATGCTATTAAATATAACTACATGCAAAAGTCAACTCTTAATTGAGATGGACTTTCCTACATTTTGCACAGACTTAATTGAGTTTCAAAGATAATTGGAAGTAAAACCTAATTGGCAACAAAACTTAATTGCGAAAGAGTCTAGTAGATTTGGCTAGGCTCTTTCATTTTATATAGTCTTCCACGCTCGAAGACTTACGATCACATCAGTCTGAGATGGCATAATCTCAATTATGATTTTTATATGACTTTAAACATAATTTTATATTATGTTTGTACGCAAGGTAATTGAGCATTTACAACACAACTTAGTGAATTGTAAATCGGACTTGCGGTGTAAATGAAGCAAAAGAGACTATCATCGAGGTAGTCTCTTTTGTATTATTGATATTACCAAAACTTAACTTGGCATTTTAATCTGGATTCTTGTAAAACCTTAAACATATCCATAGTGGTATCAAAATTAATATCGTCAGAATATAATATAGTTTTAATATGATTATGTATAAAATCAAATTCTGGAAGCATATTCAATATTTCTGTACTGTAATCAAAATTATATTTTCGTAAAGCTCTTGCATAACCAATAGCGTAAAATAAACATGTAAATGTTTTAGGATAAAAGTTTGTCTTAAATTGCTCTATATTTACTGAAAGCAAATTTTCAACTGTTGTTTGTATATTTCCAAGATATACTAACGATTGTGAATTTATTGGTTTTTCACATTGTTTTAGTATAATATCAAGTTCCATTTCGGATGCATGAATTTCAGAATATGAATTTAGAACTTTTTTAAATTCATTAAACGGTAAATCATTGAAAATTATAGAATCAGCAATATGAGTCATTTCATGAAATGTCATAGCTTTTAATGCTACACTGGTACAATCTAAATATTTTGTATTATAGTAGATTCGATAATCTTTTCTATAACTTTGTTTCAATTTAATTTGTGCAGCACCATCTATTCGATGTGCGCCTTTAATCGTAGGTATAACATCAAGGTTATATAATTGTATATATTCCTTACAAAATGTTTTTATTTCTTTTTTTCTTTTCATAAATTTATCTCCGAGGTGGTTACATGTTAAAAAAGTTTTATAAATTGTATCATTATATTGCCACAATTTTTTATCCAGATGTTATAGAAGAAATTTCAACTAATATTGCATTTTGTTTTTGTGACAAACGTTTGAATAGTCAAAATAAAATAAGCAAATTATTTTGGTCAATAGTTGGAAATATTTGTAATTTTTCTATTTACATCATATGTTATGTCATCGAAAGCTTGCTCTACTGGATTGGAAAAACATTTTATCCAGAAACAGGTGAATATGAAGATTATGATTATAGCGATCCATCAAATTTTGCTTAATTCATAAATTTATCCTCCGCATAGAAAACAAGTGATTTACATGTTATTGTTACCAGATATTTTACGCAAACCTGCTCTTTTAACAATCTTCGATAACATCCTTGAAGAAGACGAAGAATATCAAAAATAGCTACGGACATTATTTGATAAGATAAAGTCATATAAATATGATTTAAGTTATCCTAGAAATTTACATGAATAATGTTATTTTCTAGGTTCCTATCTATAATCAATATAAATTTCAGAATATAACCATCAATGATCGAATAATTATTGCTAAGATGCAACACATTGAAATAATATTAATAATATAGCCGATTATCTTCCTAACTTTTTTTGCATCATATGTAATAATAAATTTAGATGATAAAAATATTACTGTTATAAGTTCTGCTATTGTAATCAAAATCAGAAATGCGCACGATAATAATATTTCACGTCCACCATCATAAAGTAATATACAACTCACTATTGGACAAATAATGGCTAATATTCCTATTATAATAGGGTAAATAAAATCCAATGATCCATCCGCTAGTAATTTCAATAAGAATAAAATAATTAAAAATATTATAACTCCCATATAACTATCTCTCACTTTATTTACAGTAATTTCATTTATGCATTATAGCACAATATACATCCCAAGTATATAAAAATCGTAGGTAGCTCAATCAATTGCTAATATGCAAAATAAAATTGCAACAAATAATACGCTTAAAACAGTATCGGGTTTAATGGCTTCTCAATACAGAGCAGGAAATGCTCCTAATGTCGATGCTGTTCTGAGAGATGCAAACGCATCAAATGATTTTAAAAGAACATATGGTGCTTATATTGGTAATTATATTCACGAATTAGACCAAAAGAATAATGTTGATAAGGCAGCACTTTCCAGTACTGAAAATTTAACGGCGGCAATTCAACGCCAAGGTGGAACAGTTCCTGTTGTTACAAGCAAATGGGATGCGTTTAAAACGGGATTAAAAGATGCTGGTTCAGTATTTAAGGCATCAGCAATTAACATTGGGGCTAATCTTGCTGTTTCTGCTACAATTCAAGGTATTGCCACAGCATTTGATTATGTATCTAATAAACAAGAACGTGCAATTGAATCTGGTGATGAAGTAATCCAGAATTATAAAGATATAAATGAGCAGATGGCACAATCTTCTTCATGGATTGAAACAAATGGCGAAAAATATACTACTCTTTCAAAAGGCGTGAGTTCTTTAGGAACAAATCTTGGATTAACAAACGAAGAATATGCTGAATATCAAGAATTGGCATCTCAGATTGCAACACAATTTCCAGAATTGGTATCAGGATATGATTCACTAGGAAAACCGATTATTAAAGCTGCAACAGATGTTGATACATTAAAAACTACTCTTAAAACACAAAAAGTCAATCAATATACTGAAAGTGTTAAAAATGCTAAAGATGTAATCGACAAATTAAATGCGGAAGTTAACCAAGATAAAAATTGGTTTTGGGAGGAAGCAGGTACAGACCAACAGTTACAATCATTGGAAAAATTCCAATCTGCATATGAAAACGCTTTTAAAAATAAAGATGGTAACAAATTTTTAGATTTAAACCAATGGTTAGATGATGGTAATTTCGTAGACGCACTTGATAATGCAGGAGTTAGTGTAAAAGACTTCGGTAAATTAATAAATGAATTAAACGACTCGCAAGGGAAACTTAAAGCTAATAGCGACACTAATGATTTCCTTAATACTATTATTGGATCGCAAGAATCTTTAAGAAATCAACGTGAAAACTCTGCTGATGAATTAAAAAGTTATATCCCTGCATTCTTTCAAGAACAACGAGCTTATCAAAATTTATTAGATGATGTTCCAAGTATAGACAGTGAACTTACATCATTAATAAATTCTTTTTCATATGAAGATTTAGAGAAAAATGGGTTTACTGGTGATAAAGCAATTAGTAAATTAAAATCTTGGAGTCAATCCGCTGTAAAAGAACTGCAAAATAAGGACATTCAAGATGCATTAAATGATGTATTTACAATAAATGATGATAGTTCTAAACAATCATTTGATTCGTGGCAGAAAGAAGCAGATGCAACTCTTGATAAAGCTAGTGAAAAAAGTAAAAGTTTTTCACGTGAACAAATGCGACAAGCCTCTGGTATTGCTGACCAATGGCAGAAATTACATGATATTCAAACAAAAGTTTCCGAGAGATGGGATGATACAACAGGTGTTAAATCAAGAGATTTAAGTATTGCAGACTTAGAAACTCTTGGCACTATGCTGTCTGATACACAATACGATGGACAATCATTTGAACAAATGGTTGCTCAGATTCAGAATGTCCAAGACACATCTCGTCTCACTCTTGATAATATGAAACAAGTAGTCGCTGATACTACTACCGCATACTCCTCTCTCTCAACTGCAATGTCAGAATCTATTTCTGGAACTGGCATGACAGCAGATTCCATAACAGCGGTTAAAACTGCGCTTTCATCGTTAGTTAGTGAGAATGATGCATTCAAAGATGCAAGTCTTGATGGTATTTTTAGAGATACAGCAGAAGGTGTAACAATGAATGCTGACGCTGTTAAAACTCTCATCAAGAAACAGCGTGACATGAAAGTTGAAGATTTTGCTAAGTCCATCAGACTTCAAAATGAAGAACTTGCGAAACAGAACGAAATCCTCAAGAATCCTGAGTCTGATGAAGCCAAAAACGCAGCATTAGAAAAACGCAAACAAATCTTGTCTGATATAGCAGGTATTGAACAGGCACAATCTCAGTATAATGCTCAATATCAGCAAATGAAGGATATGTTTTCCGACTATAATCAATGGGTACTGAATAGTTCCAAAGAGACAGCAGGTACACCATACAATAATATTGTTAGTGGACTTGAACAAGCATATAAAGATTTTAAAGATGGATTGACAGGTACAGATTCATTTAAGTCTTTTGCTGCCATGATTTCTCCTACTGGTGCTACTGATCCTGCGGATTTTGCTGAGAACTATGCTAAAGCAAATAGATATTTGCAAGAAGGTGATGAGGGGGTTAAGAACTTCCTTAATGACCTTAAATCACATGATTTAGCAGAATTTAATCAGCAAACTGGCGAGTGGACAATTAAGGCTCATAATGCAGCCGAAGCAGCCGAAGCTCTCGCTACTGGTACAGATGTTGCTAGTGCAGCATTTGGAAAAATGCAAGATTATGGACTTCACGATAACACTGTAGATGATGTTCAAGATGGTGTATTAAAACTTGGTGATGCTTATACTAAATTGGCAGATTCCAAAGCAAAACTAAAAGAAATGGAAGAAAATCCATCAGAATATAGTAATGTTAGGATTCAGGCACAAAGAGATGAAGTAAAAGCATACAGTCAAGATATTGAAGATTTATCTGATAATATGCAATATTATATTGAACATCAAGCGGATGAGTATAATAAGCAACAACAAACGGCAAAAGAAGCCATTAAATTAATGGATGATTACAAGAAAGAAGTTCTTGCTAATCCTGAGAAATTTGGTGGTGCAGATAACGCTATGGGTGTTGCAAATTATCTTGACCAACAAATGCAAGGATATGCTGATACATATGGATTTGATTTAGATGATATGCGTCAAAAAGCTGCGCAAGCTGCTGTTGCATATCAAGAAGCGTTGAAAAATGCAACTATTGATAATCCTGTTAAACCTGAGTTTGATGATTCTGCTACAGAAGAAGTATTTGATAGTACTGTATCAAAAATTCAAAAAGGGCAGGAAGAAGTTTCTGATGCAATGGAAACATTAAAAGGATTTACTTCCGATCAAGTCAAAGGCATTGACCTATTTGATGGTGCTTATGACAGTGATGAATTAAAACCTGCGGAACAAGCATTAGACACCATTTGTCAATCTCTGGGACTTAGTAAAGATGAAGCATCTCAGTTAGGTCAAGTTCTTGAAGCAATGGGTGTTATTAAACCAGAGGTCGATGATTCAGATATTGAAAAAGCAGGTGAAACTGCTGATACAACTTCTGAAAGGGTACAATCTCTTAAAGATTTACAGTCTTCTGGTGATATTAGCTCTGATATTGAATTAGACTTTGATACTGCTGATATGTCAGCAGATGAATTAAAATCTAAGATTGATGAATTAAATGGATTGAAAGCGGAAATTGATGCAGAAGTAAATCCAGAAGCATCTGCGGAATTAGATGATTTAATCTCTAAGACGGAGACAGATTATAAGATTAAAGTTGCTCTTGATACTGATGGACAAACCCCATCAGAGTTATTGGATATGGCTCAGAATGATGAAGCTACATTCAAAGCAAAATTTGAATTAGATGATTCTGGTTATCAAGAAGCACTCTCCTATCTACAAGATAAAGATGTTGAGGTTAAGGTGAATGCTACATTAGCACAAGGAGCAGATATTAGTTCTCTTCTTAACATGACTGATGAGGATTTATCTACTACTCTTAACATTGATACTTCTCAAGTTGATGCAGCTAGAGCAGAATTACAATCCATTCAGAATGGTGAAATAACTGTACCTCTTACTGTTAAGCTTGACGAAGGACAATTCGCTCAATTAACTGGAACGAAAGATTTACAAGTTAATGTTGAACCTCATGTTGATGCACCTCCGACAGTTCCAGATACTACTGTAAAGGTTACACCTGATCCAAAGGAAGTTGAAGTTACTGCTAAACCTGTAAAAGTTGATGTACAACCATCACAGAAAGAAGTTAGTGTAAGTGCAAAAGTAACGAATAAGCCAAGCGCAACTTCCCAAGGAATTATTAATTATAAAAAAGGCACTGTTGAGAAAGCCGATGGCACTACATCCCAAGGCATTATCAATTACAAAAAAGGTGATGTCGAAAAGGCAGATGGAACTGTTTCTACAGGTACAATCAATTATGGTTTAGGTGATGTCGCTACCCCAGACAACGCAGTTGCTACTGGTGTTATTAATTATACATTAGGTAGCGTTGCAAAACCAGCCGCTTCTGGAACAATGATTTCAGCCACTCTTGCGACAGGTACTTTTGGCGGAGCCAGAGCATATGCAAAAGGAAGTCTAACAGATTTTCCTGCTTATGGTCATGGTAAAGTCTCGTTAAGTAGTGATGAAAAAGCTCTTGTAAATGAACTTGGAGTTGAATCAATTGTACGTGATGGACAATGGCATTTAATTCCTGGTGGCGCACATATTGAAAATCTTAAAAAGGGCGACATCATTTTTTCTGCTTCTCAAACAGAAGATTTACTGAAACGTGGTGCAACACCTGGTCATGCAAGAGCATATGCACAGGGAAGTTTAAGTGATTTATCACCACTTTCCAATGCTTTTGGATTAGGAAGTTTTAAATTCTCACAAGACCAACCGTACACCAATAAAACATCGGTTTCATCTGGATCATCTAGTTCATCTGATAGCTCTGCTACTCAGCAACATACGGATGCTGTTCAAAAAGATACATCCGCTACAGAAGATAATACCAAATCCGCAAAAGATTCCACAGAAGCGTTTGACTGGGTAAAAACTAAACTTGATAAATTTGCAAAATCTGTAGAACGTATTTCAAACCAGATTACAGACTACATATCTTCTGCTTTCAAAACTGTGCTTCTCAAGAGACAGGTCAAAGCAGTTGAAAAGCAACTCAAGGCGAATGAACAGGGTTATACTTCTTATATGGACAAAGCTAATTCTATTGACATTAGTGACGACTATAAGAATAAGGTAATCAATGGTACATTCTCAATTGAGGAAATTGATACATCTTCTGACTCTGGTAAGCAGTTAGCAAAAGATATTAAAAGTTTCCAAACTTATTACAACTCAGCGCAAGATTGTAAAGACACAATCCAAGAATTAAACAACAAACTTCTGGAATTATATGAAACAATCGTAAATATGCCTACGGAAA
>ERZ827471.243-NODE-243-length-55956-cov-4.775299_pt1 | contig 55956 bp, 50 predicted proteins | sample MGYA00519772_ERZ827471 | MGnify/ENA primary metagenome ERZ827471 (study PRJEB31778, sample SAMEA3449315) | human gut metagenome | biome: human gut; feature: human-associated habitat; material: faeces | place: United Kingdom | collected 2010/2012 ...
CACGTCGTCAAAGTACATTTCGCAAAACGGGATGCACTGCTGGCCTATCTTGTGCAGCGACGCGGTGGAGATGCCCGCGCGGTCCTTGTTCACCAGCCACAGGCTCATGCTGGCGTTGTCGCGCGAGGGGTCCTCGTCCTTGGCCACCACGATGGTGTAGGGCAGGCGCTCCCCCATGGTCACCCACGTCTTCTGACCGTTCAAACGGTAGGTTCCATCGGCCTGCTTCTTGGCCACGCAGCTCATGTTGCGGTTATCGGAGCCGGCGCCCGGCTCGGAGATGGAGAGCGAGCACAGGGGCCAACCAGTTTCCATGTACGCGTCCATGCACTTCTGGATCTGCTCGGGCGAGCCGAACTCCACGATGTCGAACATGGTGAGCGAGTTCTGGTACAGGATGTGGTTGCAGCCGCTCGCGCTGTACAGCTCCTCGATCATGAGGCCCAGCGTGACCTTGTCGGCCGGGATGCCGCCGTACTCCTCGGGGATGTAGGTGCCCAGCATACCCATCTCGGCCAGCTTCTCGCGGGCGTTCTGGGTGAACTCTTCCTTCTCGTCCAGCTCAGCAGCGATAGGCTTGACTTCCTTGATGCAGAAGTCGTGCAGCATGTCGAGAATTTCCTGCTCCATTTCGTTCAGTTTGAAATCCATAATGTTTTCCTTTCTTTTTCCGGGATAGCGCCCCCTGAAGGGGGCGCCTCCGGAATATGTTAAATTTTTTTATAAACGAAGTAAGGAATTAGTCCTTGTCTGCCAGAATCAGCTTGGTCAGAGCGGGGCAGACGTCATACAGGTTGCCGATGACACCCAGGTCAGCCACACCGAAGATGGGAGCCTCAGCGTCCTTGTTGATGGCAACGATGAAGTCGGAGGAACCCATGCCAGCCAGGTGCTGGATGGCGCCGGAGATACCGCAGGCAACATACAGCTTGGGGCCAACGGTCTTACCGGTCTGGCCAACCTGGTGGGAGTGGGGGATCCAGCCGGCGTCAACGGCGGCACGGGAAGCACCCACAACAGCGCCCAGAGCATCAGCCAGAGGCTTGATGGTGGTCTCGAAGCCCTCGGGGCCACCCAGGCCACGGCCGCCGGACACGATGATGTCAGCGCCTTCCAGGTCGACCTTCTCGCCTTCCTCGGCGATGGTCTCGATGACCTTGATGCGGATCTGGTCAGCGGGGAAGACGAAATCGACCTTCTCGACCTCAGCGGTACGGCTGTAGTCGGCTTCCAGCTTCTTGTTCACACCAGGACGGCAGGTGCCGATCTGGGGGAAGGTGAAGGGGCACAGGATGGTAGCCATCAGGTTACCACCGAAAGCGGGACGGGTCCAAGCGACCTTGCCGGTGGCCTCGTCGATGTCCAGGGAGGTGCAGTCGGCGGTCAGACCGGTCTTCAGACGGCCAGCCACACGGGGGCCCAGGTCACGGCCCATGGGGGAAGCGCCCATCAGAATGGTGGTGGGGCAGTCAGCCTCGACGCAGTGCACGATGGCAGCGGTGTAAGCGTCGGTGCTGTAGTGATCATACACTTCGTTGTCGACGACCAGAACCTTGTCAGCGCCGTGGGCGATGGCTTCCTTCACGGCCTCGTCGCAGTTGTAGCCGATGACCAGAGCAACGGTCTTACCGCCCTGGATACCAGCCAGACGACGGCCGGGGTTCAGCAGCTCCAGGCCAACGTTTCTGGCCTTGCCGTCTTTGGTTTCAATAAAGACCCACAGGTCCTTGGTCTTTGCTTCGTAGCTAGTCTGTAACATTGTTCTTCGTCCTCCCCTCGATTAGATAATGCCCTTGTCTCTGAGCAGGTCGTACAGCTTCTTTGCGGACTCTTCAGGAGTTTCCTCCTTGATCTTCAGGCCGCCTTCCTTACGAGGAGGAGTGAAACTCTTCTTAACCTTGGTGGGAGAACCCTTCAGGCCGGATCTCTCCACGTCCAGGCCGCAGTCGGCAGCGCTGAGAACGGGGATCTTAGCCTTGTTGGCAGCCATCTTGGACTTGATGGTGGGGAAGCGGGGCTCATAGTCGGGCTTGGTCACGGTGACAGCGCAGGGGCAAGCCATCTCGAGGATCTCGAAGCCCTCTTCCAGCTCCTTCTTCACGCGCACGTGCTGGCCGTCCTCGGTGGGCCAAACTTCCCAAGCATAGGTAACCTGGGGAATGTCCAGATCCTCGGCAACCTGAGGACCAACCTGAGCGGTATCGCCGTCGATGGCCTGCTTGCCGAACATCAGCATGTCGAACTTGATGCCTTCCAGCTCCTCGACCTTCTCCTTAGCCTTGGAGAGGATGTAGCCGGTGGCCAGAGTGTCGGAACCACCGCAAGCGCGGTCGGAGACCAGGTAAGCCTTGTCGCCGCCGACAGACAGGCACTCCTTCAGAGCGGCCAGAGCCTGCTCGGGGCCCATGGACAGGACGACAATCTTGGTGTCCTTGTACTTGTCCTTGATGCGGGCAGCAGCTTCGAGTGCATAAGCATCGAAGGGGCTGACGATGGCGGGAACGCCCTCACGCATCAGGGTGTTGGTCTCGGGATCAATTTTGATAATGGTCGTGTCCGGCACTTGTTTAATGCAAACAAGTATGTTCATTTCTGATTTCCCCCTATTTTTGATTTGTTTTATTTTGGTGGTTGTTCTGGGACTCCATCGGAATGGGAAGACTAGAAGCATTTGCGTTCTTTCCGTTCCGCTGGGCAGCCGCAGCACACCCGCCAGATAAACGCCGACCCAGAGTTTCCCCCCGGTGGCAGACGTTTCTTGGAAGAGTGTCAAATCGCGCACCCCTCCTGTACGTTACGTGGTGTATTATAGCAAAGGATTTCTCAAATTACAAGCAGGGAATGTATCGCATCTGAGAAAAAAAATTCCGCTTTCTTCGTCGATTTTAGGCGTTTCGCCTAAATATGACAAGGAAATCTTCAGGGGAGCCAATCGTGCTCCTTGGCTCCCCTGTTTTCTCCCGATTTTTCCTTTATTCGCCAAAGAATTTGTCGTGGATGGCCTGGACCGCCAGCTTGGCATCCGACTCGTCCAGCAGGACAGAAACCTTGATCTCACTGGTGGAAATCATATGAATGTTGATGTCTGCATCGTACAGTGCACCAAACATCTTGGCAGCCACGCCGGCGTTGTCCACCATGCCGGCGCCAACAATGGAAACTTTCACCACGCTCTGATCCACGTCGATGTGATCGAAGGGCAAGCTCTCCTTGTGCTCTTGGAGCAGCGCCACCGCTTGGTCCACGTCGCTGCGGCGCACGGTAAAGCTGATGTCCTGGGTCCCCTGCCGGCCAATGGACTGGACGATGATGTCCACGTTGATGTTTTTCTGTCCCAGCAGAGAGAACACTTTGTAGGCAATGCCAGGCCGGTCTTCCACCCCCACCAGGGCCAGGCGGGCCACGTTTTTGTCTGTTGCTACGCCGCTGATCTGGGTCTTTTCCATGTTCTTTGCAACCTCCTTGACTTTCGTGCCCGGCTTTCTCTCGAAGCTGGACAGCACTTCCAAATTCACCTGATACTTCTTGGCCAGTTCCACAGAGCGGTTGTGGAGCACCTGGGCCCCCAAGCTGGCCAGCTCCAGCATTTCATCGAAGGTGATCTCCTCCAGCTTCCGGGCCCCCTTGACGTGGCGGGGGTCGGCAGTGTAGATGCCATCCACATCGGTATAGATCTGGCAGAGATCTGCCTTCAAGGCCGCGGCCAAGGCCACGGCGGAGGTGTCAGACCCTCCCCGTCCCAGGGTGGTGATGTCACCATACTTGTTGATCCCCTGGAAGCCGGTGACAATGACGATGGAGTGGTTCCGGTCAATTTCAGACTGGATGCGCTCCACGTCGATCTTTTTGATCCGTGCGCTGCTGTAGCTGCTGTTGGTCTGCACCCCAGCCTGCCAACCTGTGAGGGAAACCACCGGCAGACCCAGGGCCTCCACGGCCATGGCACACAGAGAACAAGAGATCTGCTCCCCGGTGGAAAGGAGCATATCCATCTCCCGCCGGGAGGCCTTGGGGTTAATTTCCTGGGCCTTTTCAATGAGGTCGTCGGTGGTGTCCCCCTGGGCAGAGAGAACCGCCACCACCTGGTTGCCCTGGCGGTAAGTTTCCGCAATGATTTCCGCGACGTTCCGCAGCCGTTCTGCATTGGCTACGGAGGTCCCTCCAAATTTTTGTACAATCAGTCCCATCTCACATACCTCCAGTCAAACGGCCCAGCCCCGCCGGGCCATTGGGAACGAGATTGCTCAAGATCACCTTTCCCCCATGTTATGTTCCAGGGGGAGAAACCGTCAGTCCAACACCCGGATGACGGCCAGCACCGCTTTGCCCGCCAGCTGCTGCTCCAGCTCTGGCCGGGTCATGGCGGGGGTAAGCCAGCCGCTCTCCCCCTCGGCTGCGCCGGGGATGGTCAGCCGCTCCCCTTCCAGCGTCCCCTGGGCCAGGCGGACATACCACTGGGTGGCCAAGGTATCCGGGGAAACCACGGCCTCCGGCCGGTTGGGGCTCCAAGGACGATAGCTGGCCCGCTCCAGCTGCCGGGCAGCGGCAATCACATCGGCCACCACCGCGCTGGCGGTGGGAAGCTTCCCGGCCCCTCTGCCATAGAACATCACGTCGCCGGTGGCATCGCCCTTCACCAAAATAGCATTGAACACATCCTCCACACCGGCCAGGGGGTCCTGCTGGCCCACAAAATGGGGTTCCACATAGGCACAGACCTTCCCGTCCGCCTGGGCAATGGCCCGGCCCAGCAGCTTAATCCGCCGGCCGCAGGCGGCGGCATAGGCCTCGTCCTCCAAGGTAATCTGGGTGATGCCGGTGGTGGGCACCTGCTCCGGCAGCAGCTGCCAGCCGAAGGCAATGGAGGAGAGGATGCACAGCTTCCGACAGGTGTCCTTCCCCTCCACGTCGGCGGAGGGATCCTGCTCAGCATACCCGTTGGCCTGGGCCCCCTTCAGGGCCTGCGCAAAGGGGATGCCGTCTTGGACCATCCGGGTGAAGATATAGTTGGCGGTACCGTTGAGGATGCCGCAGATCTCCAGAATGGCGTTGGCCGCCATGCACTCACTGAGGGGGCGCAGGATGGGGATGCCCCCACCCACGCTGGCCTCAAAGAGGTAGACCGCCTGGTGCTCTGCCGCCAAAGCCAGCAGCCGGCGGCCGTGGGTCGCCACCAATTCCTTATTCGATGTCACCACACTTTTGCCCGCCTTCAGGGCCCGTTCTGTGAAGTCCAAGGCGGCCCCCATGCCCCCGATGGTCTCCACCACCACCTGAACTTCCGGATCATTTTCAATCACGGAAAAGTCCTGGACAAAGCAGCCGGCAAAGGGGCTGTCCGGGAATTGACGGACGTCTAAAATATACTTCAGTGCCAGCAAATCGTCTGCCTTCTTGTGGATCCCCTCACCTGTGCCGGTGAGGACCTCCGCCACACCGGAGCCCACAACACCGAAACCTAAAATCGCAACATTTACCATGGTTTGTTTCCATCCTTTGCTCTGTATTCTATGACCTGGGCGGTTAGCCTGCCAGGATCTCCCCTCGGAGAACCCCCTCTGCCTCGTTGAGCTGGGCCAGCAGTTCCTGCAAAGACCCGCGCAGGCCGGAGGTCTCTGCGTTCACCGTCACCACGGCGCAGCCGTTGATGGGCAGGCCCTGGTTGATGGTGAGGATGTTGGCCCCAGAGTCGGCAAAAAAGTTCAGAACCTGGGAAAGGATCCCCGGTTCATCCTTCATCATGATTTGAAAGGTAACGATCCGGCCATGGAGCATATCCTGGAAGGGCCGGACCGCATCCCGATATTTGTAAAACGCGCTGCGGCTGATCCCCGTGAGCTGGACCGCCTGGTTGACCGTTTCGGCCTCCCCCGTGTCCAGCATGCGCCGGGCTTCCACCACTTTGCGGAAGATCTCCGGCAGCGCATCGGCTTCTACAATATAATAGTTTGGCGTCTTGGACATAGTTCGCCTCCATTTCGTCGCCGCTTGGGTTGGTGCGAGGGATATTCTATCACATCTGTCCTTCCATGGCAACCCAAAGTACTTGTCTGAACGACAGTTTTTCCTGAGGAATGGCCGTCGTTTCGGTCATTTCCTGCAAAAAGGGACTCTGCCAAAGCAGAGTCCCTTTCAAAGTGAATGGGAAGGATGCTAACTGACGGGGCGAAGGGCGTAGTTCCGCCTGCGCCGGCCAGTGGTCTCGGTGCCCCCTTCTGCCGGAGGCGTGGTAGGATCGGTCCCAGGATCGGTGGTAGGCGGCGTATCCGTCCCAGGATCGGTACCGGGATCGGTGTTGCCAGGATCGGTGTTATCGCCAGTCTCATCTCCAGCATTACCGGTATCCGGATCCGTTGTCGGCACCGTTACGCGGTGATAGGTGCAGGAACCGGTGGGCACATCGTCGGCATAGAAGGTACCCGTGGCCACATTGCTGCCGCAGGCAGAGGTGGCCAGCATCCCACTGGACAGGCAGTAGGTGACGGTGCGCAGGTTGGAGGAATCCGGCTGGGTGAAGTCTTTGTAAGCCAGGTTCTGGTGAACGGCCGACATAACCTGCCGCCACAGCCCGGTAGAAGGATTGCCCAGGCTGCTGGACAACCGCTCCTGCTGATCATACCCCGTCCACACTGCAGCGGTGTAATAGGGGGTATAGCCTACAAACCACAGGTCCCGCCGGGAGGTGGTGGTACCGGTTTTGCCGGCGATCTCCTGGCCGCTGAAGTTGGCGGCCTTACCGGTGGCCCCGGAACCTCCCGTCACCACCTGCTGAAGCATCTCTGTGATGTAGTAGGTGGTGCGCTCGGCCAGGATGGTCTCCTCCTCGCTTTCATTGCGCAGGAGCACCTGGCGATTGCTGTCTGTGACCATGGTGTAAGTCTTAGGTTCAATATAAGTGCCCTGGCGGGCAAAGGTAGAGTAGGCAGCGGCCATGTCGTAGGTGCTGACCCCCTGGGTCAGGCCACCCAGGGCCAGGGAAGCCAGGTTGATGTCCGTATAGGTGGTGTTGTTCTTGGTGAGGGAGCGGACCAACTCAATGTGGAACTTATCCTGCATGAAATTAAAGCTGGTTTCTGCCCCCACCATGTCCAGCACCTTGACAGCCACGGTGTTGGTGGATTCCTTCACCGCCTGGGACACGGTCATGTCCCCCTTATAGACGCCGATGGCGTTGACCGGCCAGTCTCTGCCATCCACCTGGCTGTGGGGGCTGTCTTCCACCACAGTCAGGGGGGTCACCAGGTTCAGCTCAATGGCCGGTGCATACACGGACAAGGGCTTAATGGAGGACCCTGGGGGCCGCAAACTGCCTGTGGCGCGGTTCAAACCGCGGCTGACGGTTTTCTCGCCCATCCCGCCGGCCATGGCCACCACTTCGCCGGTCGCATTGTCCACAATGGTAATGGCCGACTGGAGCTGCTGTCCGCTGCTGGAGGTGTAGTTCAGGTTGCTTTGGTCTTGATAGACCGAATCCACCGCCGCTTGCACATCGGGGTTCATACAGGTATAGATCTCCAGGCCGCCAGAGAACACCATGTCTTGGGCATACGTCTCCGACCAACCGTAGGTTGCCACCAAATCATCGATGACGTCGTTGATGACTTGATCCTCATACCAGGAATAAACCGTGGATGTGGTCTGTGTGCTCTCACTTTCGCCATCGTCCCCGGAGGTGTTGAACACCAGCTCCTCTGCGACGGCCTGGTCGTACTCCTCCTGGGAGATCATCCCCTGCTCCAGCATGGCTTGGAGGATCAACTCCTGGCGCTCCTTGTTGTACTGCGCCGTGGTCTTGGTCTCCCCGGTTTCGGCATCTGTGATCTCCCGCTTGCTCAGGGGATCGTACTTAGAGGGGTTGTTGGTAATGGCGATCAAGCTGGCACACTCTGCCAGGGAGAGTTCCGACACGTGCTTTCCAAAGTAGGTGTACGCTGCGGTGTATACCCCGTTGCAGCCCTGGCCCAGGTAGATATAATTGAGGTAAGCCTCCAAGATTTCCTCTTTGGAGTAGTTTTTCTCAAACTCCAGGGCCCGGAAAATCTCCATGACCTTTCGCTTGACGGTTACCTCATCGTCATCGGTCATATTTTTAATGAGCTGCTGGGTGATGGTGGAGCCCCCCTGAATGTCACCGCCGGTGAACATCAGCAGGATGGCTTTTGCGGTACGAACCCAGTCCACTCCGTTGTGATCGTAGAATCGCTTATCCTCGATGGCCACGGCGGCGTTTTGCAGGTTCTTCGGGATCTCAGAGAGATCGACCCAAACGCGGTTTTCACTGCCATATAGGGTTTGCATCACTTCATAGTTTCCCGTATCGGGATCTTTATAGTACATCGTACTGGTCAGGTTGGGGTTGAAGTCCGCCATCTCCAAACTTGCCTCAGGAATGATTACATTTTTAATGTAGATGGCTGCCATGCACAGGAGCATGACCATGGTGATGACAAGGATCAGCACAACGGTCATCACGGCCTTGAATCCCCGCCCGTGGTTTTTCCGTTTTCGCTTGGAACTGGCGCCCCGCCGGTCCCGGGCATCCCGCGGGTCGCGCCGGTCAGCGGAAGCGTGTGTGTCTCTACGGTCCAAATTGACACCTCCAAAAGTTCTGTATCGTGGAATCCGACGCGCTCCTGCCTAGAAGCGGCCGGCCGTTTCTGTTTGGGTGCTTTTCTTCTTTGGCCTGCGCCAGAAAGGGAAAACCGCGTTTATTCTATGTATTATACCACAGGATTCCAATTTGTCTATCCGTGGAAAAGGAGGTTTTTCAGGAAACTTTACCGAAACTTTTCGTCTCATTGGTCTTGCTTTTTTCATTTTGACAGGGTACAATACAGACAGAACAGCAAAGGAGACCATCTCTATGCAAGAAGAATACGGCGGGAATTTTATCACCGTCACCGACGAAGACGGCAACGAATTCGAACTGGAACATCTGGACACCATTGAGTGGAACGGCCAAACCTATCTGGCGTTCTTCCCTGCTGAACAGGAAGGGGAGGAAACCCCCGAAGAGGAACTGGGCTTGGTCATTCTAAAAGCCATCCAGGAAAACGGCGAGGAAATCCTCTCTACCCTGGACAGCGACGAGGAAATGGATGCCGTCTATGAGGAATTCATGAAGGAACTCTTCGCCGAAGAGGATGAGGAGGACTCCTAATTCCCTCTCTTCCCTCCACACCGCTCCCCATACATGACACAATCAGGCGCCCTGCTCGGTGCGTGGAATCTGGACCCTTTTAAACCCACATTTCTTAAACGGGATGCTCACTCGCCCTGTGGACTGCAGGCCTCCCGGCTTCAGCTGGAAGTTGGAAGCAACGAAACTTGGCGGAGGCAACCCACCTGCCATCTCGTGCAGGTTTTAATTGGGTCCCCACGGCCAGAGCGGGGCTTTCTGTTTTTACTTTTTCTTCCTCTTTTTCCTGCTCCGCCCCCTTGAAAAAGGGGGCCTTTTTGTAATTCTTCCCGGTTTCCCTGAATTCTTTTCAGCAAAACAACGGGGATCGTTTGTTTTTTCCAATTTGATTTCCGCAGCCTTTTGTCTATGTGTACAACATGCCCAATTTTCTCTTCTAATTCTTGTTGCATATTTTCGTCTGGTTACAACTTGCCAGTTCCCTTTATCAATGGTATACTAAAGCCATAGATGGTTTGCCCATACTTTGTGGGCAAACCGTATAAAACCATTGAGTATTTGGAAAGGATGCGATTCCCTATGATCAAAGATTTTGGTTTTATCATCCCTCAGAACTGCCAGTTCGGCATGGGCGCTCTGAAGAAGCTGCCTGACTTCCTGAAGGCCGCTGGCTCTGACAATGTCATGCTGATCTCTGACCGTGGCCTGGAAGCCATCGGCGTTGTGGACAAGGTTCGCGAGATCATCAAGGCTGCTGACCTGAAGTACAGCGAGTATCTGGACGTGCTGCCCAACCCCACCACCACCATCGTGGACGAGTGCGCTGCCCAGTACAAGGCCAACGGCTGCACCGCTCTGATCGCTCTGGGCGGCGGCTCCCCCATGGACGTTGCCAAGGCTGTCGGCGTTGTCGCTAAGTTCGGCGGCACCATCGGCGACTATGAAGGCGTGGGCAAGGTTCCCGGCCCCATCGACACCCTGATCGCCGTGCCCACCACCGCTGGTACCGGCTCCGAGGTTACCGTGGCTGCCGTTATCACCGACGAAGCTCGTAACTACAAGCTGTCCGTCCTGGGCCCCGAAATCTCCCCCACCTATGCCGTTCTGGATCCCGAGCTGATCATGACCGCTCCCGCCTCCGTGGCTGCTGCCTGCGGCGTTGACGCTCTGATCCACGCTATGGAGTCCTACATCAACACCGATGCCAACCCCTTCGCCATGGCTATGGGCGAGAAGGCTATGGAGCTCATCGGCGGCAACATCCGTAAGTTCGTGGCTCGCCGCAACGATGCCGATGCCGCTTGCGCTATGATGCTGGGTTCCACCTTCGCCGGCATTGCTTTCGCCAACAACCGTCTGGGCGACATCCACGCTATGTCTCACCCCGTGTCCGCCTTCTTCCACGTGGCTCACGGTGTGGCCAACGCTGTGCTGATGCCCACCATCTTCGAGTTCAACGCTCTGGCTGCTGACGAGCGCTATGCCAACATCTATCAGTACATCACCGGCAAGGAAGCCGGCCCCGACTTCGTGCCCGAGATGCTGGTTGAGGCTCTGCGCCAGCTGAACAAGGATCTGGGCATCCCCGCTTGCCTGGCCGACGTGGGCGTCACCGAGGACAAGATTCCTCAGATGGCCATCGACGCTATGAAGAGCGGCAACGTCACCGTCAACCCCAGACTGACCACCGTGAAGGACGTAGAGGCCCTGTATCACAAGGCTATGTACGCCGACAAGTAATCCTTCTGAGGGATTGGGATACGCAAACCATAAAAGAGACCGGCTTCGGCCGGTCTCTTTTTTTCAGCGCACATCCCGCCTTGGTGCGGCTTTTTGCTGCCGCTGGGTTTGCAGGCAGGGGAAAAGATGGTATAATATATAAAAGTTGATCCATTGGGGGAGGGGGTTCCCTTCCCTGCCTGAGGAGGTATTCCATGAAGCAAACCACCCAACAAGCGTTGACCAATCTCCTTCGGGCCAACAGCATGACCCCAGATACCTTAGATGGGCCCACTTTGACCCAACTCTTTCTCTCCCAAATGCGTATCTCCCTTTACGGGGGGGAGAGTTCCATCCCCATGCTTCCCACCTTTTCTAAGCCCTTCGGTGCCCTGGCCGACGGTGTGCCCGTTGCGGTGGCCGAGGTGGATGACCAGGAAGTCCGGGTAAGCCTGGTGACCTTCCGCGGCGGCCAGGCTCAGTGCACCAGCCAGGACAGCTTCCCTGTCCCCGGCCGGGACTATCCCGCCCCCCTGGCCGACCTGATCTACGCCGTGGCGGAGCTGATCCAGCCCCTGCTGGACCAGGCCCAGGCCTTGGCCCTGTGCCTGCCCTTCCCCGTGGACTTTGACGGGAAGGGAGACGGCATCATCCGCCGCTTCCCTGGCACCATGACGGTGACGGAGTTCTCCCAGCAGCCCGTGCTGGCCGCTTTGCAGGCTGAGCTACAGGACCGGGGATGTCCCCCCCTTCCCATGACGTTGGTGAGCGAGCCCGACGCCGTCCTGCTGGCCGCTGGGGTCCAGCAGCCGGGGTGCAGCCGGTACGTGGGCCTTACCTGGGGCAGCAGCGTCGATGTTGGCTTCGCCGCCCCGGGCAGCATCGTCCTGCGGTGGCGCGGCATCCCTGGGGACCTAATGCTGTTTGACAGCGGACTTTCCCAGGCCCAGTGCGTCCCCTTCGGCCAGGTGGATTTCTCCAAGGACCGGGACAGCTATGCCCCTGGCAAAGATCTCTATTGGAAGATGGTCTCCACCGACTACCTGGGGGAGGTCTACCGGCTGGTGATGATCAAGGCCGCAGAGGCCAAACTCCTCTCCTTCGGGTGCAGCCGGGATGTGCTCTCCCTGCGGTGGCTGGGCTTGGATACCCTGGCCGAGTTCCTCACCGACCCAGAAAAAGGAGGCACCCTAGCCCACTTCTGCCGGGAGCCAGAGGACCGGGAAGTCGGCCTGGCCGTGGGGCAGGCCGTCCTGGACCGGGCCGCCAAACTTCTGTGCGTGGGCCTGGCCTCGGTCCTCCAGTTCGTAGGGGCCGGACGGGATCCCAAGGCGCCGGCCTGCGTAGGCCTGCACGGCGCCGCCTTTTCCTTCCCCCCGGTGAAGGCCGCATGGGAACACCAGGTACAGACCTACCTGCGGGACACCCTGGGCCTTTCCGTCACGCTATGCTATGGCGAGAATATGCTCCCCACCGGTGCCGCCGCCGAGGCCCTCTATTCTCGCTGACCCCTTTGCAAACGAAAGAAACTACAAAGGAGAACCACTATGAAAATCATTGGTATCAACGGCAGCCCCCGGGCCAAGGGCAACACCCGCCTGGCACTGGACACCATGGGAGAGGTCTTTGCCCAGGAAGGGGTGGAATTTGACATCCTCCACATTGGCCACAAGCTCTCCCCCTGCTCCGGCTGCTTCCGCTGCGCCAAAACCCACACCTGCACCCTCCCGGACGACGGCCTGAATGCCATGTATGATCAGCTCATCCAGGCGGACGGGATCGTCCTGGCCTCCCCGGTGTATTTCGCCTCGGTGACCAGCGGGATGCGCTGCTTCCTGGACCGCATCGGCTGCATCGACATGAACAACGGCCGGAAGCTGCGGATGAAAGTGGGCGTCCCGGTGGCCGTGGCCCGCCGGGCAGGGGCCGTAAACGCCGTGGACGAGCTTTTCCACTACCTCAACTACGCCCAGATGCTCATCCCCGGTTCCCTCTACTGGCCCTTGGCCTTTGGGCAGGCCCCTGGGGAAGTGGCCCAGGATGCGGAGGGCATCCAGACTCTCCAAGTCTTAGCCCAGGAAATGGTCTATGTGATGAAGGTTCTGGCCGCTGGCAAAGCGCAGGTTTCCCTGCCTCCCCTGCCCAGAAAAGTCTACACCAACTTTGTGCGATAAGGGAGGGTGCCACCATGCGCAAGAAATATCTTTTTGCTGCCATTATTCTCGTCGCCCTCTGCGTGGTTCTCATCCTTCTCGGTCTGCGGCAAAGCGGTGCGCTCACCACAGGCAGCACCGCAGAGGGGGGAAGTGTTTCTACACAGACCGAGGTCCAAGCCCCCATCACCGCCACCTTGTCGGTGTGCGGGGACATTATGAGCCATTCCCCCCAGACCAACGACGCCTATGACGCCGCCACAGACACCTACAACTACCGCCCCTGCTTCCAATATGTGAAGCCCTGGATTGAAAATGCCGACTATGCCGTGGCCAACTTTGAGACCACCCTCAACGGCCCACCCTACTCCGGCTATCCCCAGTTCTCCGCCCCGGACGCCTTGGCTGCAGACATCAAGGACACCGGCTTTGACCTGGTGACCACTGCCAACAACCACTCCATGGACAAGGGGTACGATGGCCTGGTTCGTACCCTGGACACCATGGATGCCGCCGGCCTGGCCCACGTAGGCAGCTACCGTACCCAGGAAGAGTGGAACGCCAACCACGGCGTGGTGGTAGCCGATGTAGGCGGCATCTCGGTGGCTTTCCTGGGGTACACTTATGGCACCAACGGCATTGCCATTCCCGAGGACCGGGACTTTTGCTTGAACCGCTTCAACACCGACTATACCGGAAACTGTGAAACCCTGGATCAGGAGGGGCTCTCCCAGGCGCTGGCCTACGCGGAAGGGCTGAACACCGACCTCATCGCCGTGATGATCCACTGGGGCATTGAATACCAAACCCAGCAAAACGCCTACCAGGAGGAAGTGGCCGATTTCCTCATCGCCCATGGAGCTGACCTGATCCTGGGCAGCCACTCCCATGTGCCCCAGCCCATGGAGACCCGCACGGTCACCCTGGAGGACGGGTCCACCCGGTCTGCCTTTGTGGCTTACTCCCTGGGAAACTTCGTCTCCAACCAGAGTCCCGCCACGGTGCAGGTGAATTACACCGACACCACCGCCATCCTCAACTTGGAGCTCACCAAAAACTTTGAGACGGGAGAGACCACGGTGACCAACGTCAGCTACGTCCCCCTGCTGGTTCTGAACCGAGGCACTGGCGTGGCAGACCAGTATGTCATCCTAGACGTCAACGACGCCATGGCCGACTACAACGCCGGGGACACCTCCCTGGTGACTGCCGACGTCTATTCCAAACTGGAGTACGCGTTGGAAGGCTGCCACACCATTTTAGGGGAACAGTACGACACCGCCGGGACTCCCCCCACCCAAGAGGCCGCCTAACCCCGACAACCCCATGGAGATACCGTAGAAAGCAAAAAGAAGTCCGTTGCAAAAGCAACGGACTTCTTTTATAATAGGGGGCATCCCCTTGGAAGAACGGAGGACCCATCCATGCTGCACCACCCCATGATTCTGCAATGTCCCTTGTTTCAAGGGCTCCCGCCGGAAGCGTTGGACTATGCCCTGTCCTACTTTGAGGCCCATGTCAAAGCCTACGAAAAGGGAGACTTTCTCCACCAGGTCTCCTTCCCCCTGGAGCGGTTTGGCCTGGTGTTGTCCGGCACCATCCAGGTCTCCATGGACGACATGGATGGCCACCACATCATCATGAACAACGTCAGCACCGGCGGCCTCTTCGGGGAGGCCTACTGCTTCCTGGGCACCGATGCCCCCATTTACATCTGTGCGGTCACCGAGGCAGAGGTACTTTGGATGCGCCCTACCCGGGTCAAGGCGCCCCGCCTCCCCCTCCAGGAGCGGGATCAAATGCTGGCCAACCGGTTTGTGGCGGCTTTGGCCTCCCGCACCCTCTCCCTGAATCAGCGCATCCAAATCCTCTCCCGGCGCACGCTGCGGGAGAAACTCATCACCTTCCTGTCCCAATACGCCACGGCCCAGGGGGACACGTTTACCGTCCCCTTCGACCGGGCCAGCATGGCCAATTTCCTGGGCGCCGACCGCAGCGCCCTGTCCCGGGAGCTGTCTCACCTCCGGAAGGAAGGGGTTTTGGACTATCATCGCAACCAGTTTCGTATCTTAAAGTAACTGTGTTTCCACCGGTTTACAAAGTGGGTTTCGAAACAGCCTGCGCCGCTCACTCCCCCCGGCTGCACAGTGCCGTGAAGTAGTGATAGTAGGGCAGCAGCTCCTCAAAGGCATCCAGCAATTCCTCCACAAGCCCAGGACTGTAGAGGAGGGCATCAATCTCCCGCTGGCAGGTGAGGTCAATGGTCTTCCGGTTGTACCACTGGTCCAGGGGCGGCTGGGGATGGCCCTTGGACCGCTTGTACTCCTCCCCCTCCAGACGAAACCGCGTCTGCTTTTGGAAGGCTCTGGCCAGCTTCATCATGGTCTGGGGGTGCTCATCCATGTCCTGGCGGAACCGGGCCATGGTGGCGGGCTTCGCCTCATAAATCCCCATGCCATAGGCGTAGCCGGCGGGATAGATCTCAAACCACAGCACCGGCCGTTCTGCCCAGCGGTCCCCAGCCATACGCAGGGAAAACCAGAGATGGCTTTTGTAGGGCCCCCGGCCATAGAGCCGCCGGGCATCCCGGTAGATCCGGCTCACCCGCACCATGAGGGGCAATGCCTCGTGGCGGGCCGAAAATTTTTCGTATACCTCTTGGGCCAGTTGGCGCATCGGGGTTTGCACATGGTCCAGATAGGTTTGCTTGTGGGCCTCAAACCAAGGGCGTTCGTTGTTGAAGCGAATGCCCCAGAGAAAATCATTGGTGGCCTGTGAAAAACCTTGAAACATTCTATGATCTCCTTGGACTGGGGAGAAAATGACCTCCCCACGCATAAGATTCTGCTGCCGGGGCAAAGTGAACCATAGGAGATTCCCCCTGCCTGTCCCAGCGCAGCGGCTGGTTTTTTATCCTATCACAAAGCAGATCGCTTTGCAATTACTTGGGAAAATATGGATGATCAAATTATTTTTTCTATTTTTGTAAAGACTTTTGTAAAAAACTCTTGCAAAATAAAAAAGAAAGTCCTATAATGTGCGATAGGCTTTTCCTGCCTCGTCTTCGATCAGTTTTAGCGGCAAACAACAAATTCTATTCTCACAGTTTGTATAGGTTGACCCTTGCAAAAAGAGAGAGAACGTACTATGATGTAGGCTGATAGTTTTTGGTCTCTGATTTTCCACTCTGCTTTCCCAATGATCGGAGTTTCCTGATATCGCACATAAAAAGGGAGGAAATTTTATTATGTTAGGCAACAGCATCAAAAAATTTGCACTGAGTCAGGCCTTTTCCTACATTGAAAAGGATCCCATCAAAAACTTGGTCCACGTGATGGACATGGTGGACAAATTCGCGGGCGACGGTCCCCAGTCCTTCCCCCGTCAGCGTAAAGCCATCCGCGATGCTGTCACCAACGAGAACTCCACCGCCCATAAGCTGGTGGTTCGTATGATGACCGAAATGGACCTCGGCTTCACCGAAACCCTGCTGTCCAACTTCTTCCTCAACGCCAGCATCACCGGTTGGAAGAAGGGCGACGAAATCCGTAAGAAATACAATTGCAACGTGCCCTGGGCCATCCTGCTGGATCCCACCTCTGCCTGCAACCTGCACTGCAAAGGCTGCTGGGCCGCAGAGTATGGCAATAAGCTGAACCTCACCTACGACGAGATTGACAGCATCATCCGTCAGGGCAAGGAAATGGGCACTTACTTCTATATCTATACCGGCGGTGAACCCCTGGTGCGGAAGAAGGACCTCATCAAGCTCTGCGAAGTCCACTCCGATGCCATCTTCATGTGCTTCACCAACGGCACCCTCATTGACGAGCAGTTCGCTGCCGACATGATGCGGGTGAAGAACTTTGTCCCCGTCATCAGCGTGGAGGGGTACGAGGAGTCCATGGACTCCCGCCGTGGTGACGGCACCTACCAGAGAGCCGTGAAGGCCATGAACCTGCTGAAGAGCCACCGCCTGCCCTTCGGCAACTCCATCTGCTATACCAGCGTCAACATCAAGGACGTCAGCACCGAGGCCTATGTGGACCAGCTGGTGGACTGGGGTTCCTACTTCGTGTGGTACTTCCACTACATGCCCGTGGGCAAGGACGCCGTGCCCGAGCTGCTCCCCTCCCCCGAGCAGAGAGAGCACATGTACCACCAGATTCGTACCCTGCGCGGCAAGAAGCCCATCTTCATGCTGGACTTCCAGAACGACGGTGAGTATGTGGGCGGCTGCATCGCTGGCGGCCGGCGTTACCTCCACATCAACGCCAATGGCGACTGCGACCCCTGCGTGTTCATTCACTACTCCGACTCCAACATCCGGGAAAAGACCCTGCTGGAGGCCCTGCGCTCCCCCCTGTTCATGGCCTACCACGACGGGCAGCCCTTCAACGACAACCACCTGCGTCCCTGCCCCATGCTGGAGAATCCCGAGAAGCTGCGGGAGATCGTCCACAAGTCCGGCGCCCATCCCAGCGATGTCACCGCTGTGGAAGAGGTCGACGATCTGTGCGCCAAGTGTGACAGCTACGCAGAGAATTGGCAGCCCACTGCCGACCGCCTGTGGGAATGCTCCCACGGCTGTGCCTCCTGCCAGAAGATGGCTGCGGGGAAGTAATCCAAAGTTTACAATCTATTCCTTGTTATTCCTGACGAAAAATAGTATACTACCTTTGGTTACACGGACCGGAGGCCTAATGGGCCATGTGCCCTGGGCCTCCGGTTTTTGTTTCCCAAACTCCCAGAAATCGGAGGCACGCCTATGCCTGCACTGAACCAACCCGCCGGCCCCTCCGGACAGGGACCTGCGGGCCTCACCACCGCCCAGGTTCGAAAACGGATCCAAGCTGGCCAGGTCAACACCCCGCCAGAATCTCCCACCAAAACGGTGAAGCGGATTGTCCTGGAGAACCTCTTCTCCTTCTTTAACATCATCTTCTATATCATCGCCGGTTTTCTGATTGCGGTGGGCTCTTTCGGAGAGTTGATTTTCCTCCTGGTGGTGGCCGCCAACACTGCCATCGGCATCATCCAGGAGCTCCATGCCAAGAAAAAATTGGACTCCCTCTCCCTCCTCTCTGCCCCACGGTCCCAAGTGGTTCGAGATGGGATGGAAGGCACCATCCCCACCAGCCACTTGGTACAGGATGACCTGGTCATCCTCTCCGCCGGCAACCAAATTCCGGCCGATGCCAAAGTGGTCTCCGGCAGTGTCCAGGTGAACGAGTCCCTGATCACCGGTGAGTCGGACGAAATCACCAAAGGGGAGGGCAGCGAGCTGCTCTCCGGCAGCTTTGTCGTCTCTGGCAAGTGTTACGCCGTGCTCACCCATGTGGGGGCAGAGTCCTATGCCTCCCGCCTGACCAACGAGGCCAAAAAATCCAAAAAGAGCCACCTGCCTGGGATGATGCGCTCCTTGAACCGGTTGCTCATCTGCATCGGCATCCTCATCGTCCCCATCGGAGGGCTGCTGTTTTACCGGCAGTACTCCCTCCTCCACCTAACTGTAAAGGAAGGGGTGGAGACCACCGCCGCCGCCGTTATCGGCATGATCCCCGAAGGGCTGTACCTGATGGTGAGCTTGGCCCTGGCCGCCAGCGTCTTGCGCCTGGCCCAGCGAAACACCTTGGTACAGGATCTCAAGTGCACCGAGACCCTGGCCCGGGTGGACGTGCTGTGCGTAGACAAAACCGGCACCATCACCCAGCCGGAAATGGCCTACTGCGGCCTGCTCCCTCTGGACACCCAGCTGACCCAGGAGGGGTTGGAAACCGTCCTGTCCGACTTTGTCTCCAACATGGAGCCGGACAACGAAACCATGCAGGCCCTGCAGAAGGCCTTGAAGCGGGATGACTTCCGCAAGGCCGTGCAGGTCCTGGGCTTCTCCTCTGAGACCAAATACAGCGCCGTCTCCTATGGCGAAGAGGAGAGCTACGTCCTGGGGGCCCCGGAATTCATTCTAGGGGCGGAGGGCTATGCTCCCCACCGGGCCGTGGCAGAGGAGGCCATGGCCGACGGCAGCCGGGTCCTTCTCCTGGCCGCCTGCCGCCCGGGGCCCAACGGCCGGGGCATTGCAGACCCCCATCCCTTGGCCTTCGTATTGCTGCGCAACCCCGTCCGGGAAAACGCCAAGGAGACCTTTGCCTACTTCCGGGACCAGGGCGTGACCATTAAAGTGATCTCCGGGGACAACCCCGTCACCGTGGCTGCCGCCGCCAGGGAGGCCGGGATTGAAGGGGCCGACAAGTATGTGGATGCCTCCACCCTGACCACGGAGGCTGAAATTGCCGCCGCCTGCGAGACCTACAACGTCTTTGGCCGGGTGAAGCCCAATCAGAAGAAACAGCTCATCCAAGCCCTCCAAAGCAAGAAGCACACCGTGGCTATGACCGGTGACGGCGTCAACGACGTGCTGGCCCTGAAGGAGGCCGACTGCAGCGTGGCCATGGCCTCCGGCAGTGACGTGGCCGCCCAGATCTCTGACCTGGTGCTGATGAACTCCGACTTCTCCTCCATGCCCTCTGTGGTGGCCGAGGGGCGCCGGGTCATCAACAACATTGAACGGGCCGCCTCGCTGTACCTGGTGAAGAACATCTTCTCCCTGATCCTCGCCGTCATCTCCATCACAGCGGCCTTCTCCTATCCTCTGACCCCCTCCCAGCTCACGCTGATGAGCCTGTTGGCCATTGGTATCCCCTCGCTGATCCTGGCCTTGGAGCCCAACGAGAACTTGGTTCAAGGGAAGTTCCTCCGAAACGCCATTCTCCGGGCGCTCCCTGCGGCTTTCACAGACCTATTCATTATCATCTTTGTCCTGCTCTTCCAGCAGGCCTTCCAGATCAACAACAATGAGATCTCCACCATCACCGCGCTGCTGGTGACCATTGTGGGCTTCTTCATGCTCTGGAAGGTGGCCAAGCCTGTGAACAGACTCCATGTGGGCATGATGGCCGGACTGATCGCCGCCCTGGTGTTCATTGTCCTCTTCCTCCCGGGACTCTTCTCCCTGTCCCCCTTGTCCTTCGGTGGATATCTCATTCTGATCCTGTTTACCCTGCTGATCCCTTCGGTGATCTGGCTGCTGAACAAGGCCCTGGAGGGGCTCCTGCTCCTTCTGCAGAAAGCAGAGGGCGGCAAGCGTGCTGCCTGAGCACCACAACGAGAGGCACGTCCCCCTTCCCAACACCGTAAAAAACCGGACCCATGACGGGTCCGGTTTTTTTACGGTTATATCGTTGGAAACAGAAGAATAGAAGCTCAGGCCTCTTCCTCGGGCTGGGCCTTCTCCGCCTCTGCAGCACGGACCAGCTTGGCAGTGTCCAGGGCGATCATCAGTTCCTCGTTGGTGGGGATCATGAGGATCTTGTTGGGGGAGTCGTCGGTGGAGATGATGGCCTCCTTGCCGCGGACCTTGTTCTTCTCGGGGTCCAGCTTCAGGCCCAGGAACTCCAGGCCCTCCACGATCCGGGCGCGGAGGGTGGGGGAGTTCTCGCCCACGCCGGCGGTGAAGACCACGGCGTCCAGGCCGCCCATGGCGGCGGCGCAGGAGCCGATGCGCTTGGTGACCTTGTAGCAGAAGACGTCAATGGCCAGCTGGGCGCGCTCGTTGCCCTCGGCAGCGGCGGCCTCCAGGTCACGGAAGTCGGAGGAGATGCCGGAGATGCCCAGCACGCCGGACTCCTTGTTCAGGGCGCTCTCCACGCGCTTGGTGGAGTTGCCCCGCTGGTCCACGATGTAGTCCACGATGGCCGCGTCGATGGCGCCGGCACGGGTGCCCATGGGCAGGCCGTCCTGGGGAGTGAAGCCCATGGAGGTGTCGATGGACTTGCCGAACTTCACAGAGCAGGTGGAAGCACCGTTGCCCAGGTGGAGGCTGGCGATGCGCAGCTCCTCAATGGGGCGGCCCAGCAGGGCGGCGGCCCGCTCGGTGACGTACTGGTGGGAGGTGCCGTGGAAGCCGTAGCGGCGGACCTTGTTCTCGGTGTACCAGCGGTAAGGCACGGCGTAGATGTAAGCCTTGGGGGGCATGGTCTGGTGGAAGGCGGTGTCGAACACAGCCACCATGGGGGTGTTGGGCATGACTTCCTTGCAGGCCTCGATGCCGGTGATGTTGGCGGGGTTGTGGAGGGGGGCCAGGGGGATGCACTCCCGGATGCCCTTCATCACGTTCTTGTCGATGATCACGGAATGGGTGAACTCTTCACCGCCGTGGACCACACGGTGGCCCACCGCGTCGATCTCGGACATGTCCTTGATGACGCCGTAGTAGTTGTGGGTCAGGACCTCCATGACCAGCTTGATGGCGGCCTCGTGGTCGGGCATGTAACGGTCGGCGTCGTAGACGTCCTTACCGGTGGGGGTGTGCTTGATGTGGCCGTCCAGGCCGATGCGCTCGCACAGGCCCTTGGCCAGAACTTCCTTGGTATCGGGGTCCAGCAGCTGATACTTCAGGGAAGAGCTGCCTGCGTTGATGACCAGAATTTTCATGGTACGTTCCACTCCTTACTCGTAAATCCTTGGGATGGTGCTTGCTTGTTTGCCCCCTTGGGGGTAAAATAGTTCATACAGGAATATATTAGCCCATTTTGTGGGAAAGGACAACTGTTTTTTTCCCAAATTTCGAAATTTTTCCGAGGGGTGGTTGGTCCATGCATACAATCGGCATCATTGCGGAATACAATCCCTTCCACAGCGGCCACCGGCACCACATCCAGGCGGTGCGCCAGGCCTTCGGGCCCGGCTGCGCCGTGGTCTGCGCCATGAGCGGCAACTGGGTTCAGCGGGGCCAGGCCGCCCTGGCGGACAAGTGGACCCGGACGGAGCTGGCCCTCCGGCAGGGGGTGGACTTGGTGGTGGAACTGCCCACCCCTTGGGCGGTGTCCTCGGCAGAACCCTTTGCCCGGGGTGGGGTGGGCCTGCTCACCGCCACCGGGGTGGTGGACACCTTGAGCTTTGGCAGCGAAGCGGGGGCGCTGCCCCCCTTGCAGGCCGCAGCGGACTGCCTGGCCTCCCCTGCCTGGCAGAAAGTGCTGCGCCAGGGGCTGGCAGAGGGTCTCTCCTTCCCCGTGGCCCGGCAGCAGGCCGCTACGGCCCTTCTCGGGGACGCTGCCCGCTGTCTCCAGGGGCCCAACAATAATTTAGGGGTAGAGTACCTGCTCGCCCTGCGTGCCTTAGAGAGCCCGCTGCGCCCTCACACCGTCCCTCGCCAGGGGGCGGGGCACGATGAGGGGCCTTCCCCCTCCTCCCCCCATGCCTCTGCCAGCTACCTGCGGGAGAGGATCCTGGCCGGGGACCCTGCCCCCCTCACCCCATACCTCACCGCCCCAGAGGAGGCCATCCTGCGGCAGGATCCCGCCGCGCTGGACTTCGGGCTCCGGGGGGTGCTGGCCCGGCTGCGGACCATGACGGAGGAAGACTGGTCCCGGCTGCCTGACAGCGGGGAGGGGCTGCACCACCGCCTCTTCGCCGCCGCCCAGGAGGCCACTTCCCTGCACCAGCTCTATGCCCTGGCCAAAACCAAACGCTATCCCCTGGCCCGGATTCGGCGGCTGGTGCTGTGGGCTTTCCTGGGGCTCACAGCCGAGGACCGGCCTGCTGCCCTCCCCTATCTCCGGGTCCTGGGCTTCACCCAGCGGGGACAGGTTCTGCTGCGGCAGATGAAGACCGCCGCCTCCCTGCCCATTCTGGTGAAGCCCGCCCACGCTGCCCGCCTGCCAGAGGAGGCCCGCCGCCTCTTCGCGCTGGAGGCCCGGTGCACCGCCCTCTACGATTTGTGCCGCCAGAAGTTTGGCCAAACCCCTGGAAAGAATGAGTATACGCAAAATCCCATCCGTTTTTAACCCCCAAAACTGCAACCGCACCGGCCCAAACAGGGCCGGTGCGGTTGTTTCTTTCGTAAATAGGTTGTGTTTAGAAGAGGCCTTCGATCCGGCCGTTCTCGTCCACGTCGATCTTCTCTGCGGCGGGAACTTTGGGCAGGCCAGGCATGGTGAGGATCTCCCCGGTGAGGGCCACGATAAAGCCGGCCCCGGCGGAAACCTTCAGGTTCCGCACGGTGACGGTGAAGCCCTCCGGCGCTCCCAGGAGGGAGGCGTTGTCCGAGAAGCTGTACTGGGTCTTCGCCATGCAGATGGGGTAGGTGCCGTAGCCCTGGTCCGTCAGCTGCTTGGCCTGCTTCTTGGCGTTGGAGGTGAGAACCACGTCCTTGCCGTGGTAGATCTTGGTGACAATGGTCTGGAGCTTCTCCTCAATGGTGGTGTCCAGCTCGTAGGAGGGATGGTAGTGGTTGGGCTGCTCACACAGGCGGACCACTTCCTCGGCCAGGGCACGGCCCCCCTCGCCCCCCTTGGCCCACACCTCGGAGAGGGCCACGTTGACCCCCAGTTCCTTGCACTTGGCCTCGATGAGGGCCAGTTCTGCCTCGGTGTCCAGGGGGAAGCGGTTGATGGCCACCACGCAGGGCAGGCCAAAGACCTTGGTGATGTTCTCCACATGGCGCAGGAGGTTGGGCAGGCCCTTCTCCAGGGCTTCCAGGTTCTCGGTGCCCAGGTCGGCCTTGGCGACACCGCCGTGGTGCTTCAGGGCCCGCACCGTGGCCACCACCACCACCGCGTCGGGGTGGATGTCCGCCATGCGGCACTTGATGTCCAGGAATTTCTCCGCCCCCAGGTCGGCGCCGAAGCCGGCCTCGGTGACCGCATAGTCCCCCAGTTTCAGGGCCGCCTTGGTGGCCATGATGGAGTTGCAGCCGTGGGCGATGTTGGCAAAGGGGCCCCCGTGGATGAGGGCAGGAGTGCCCTCCAGTGTCTGGACCAGGTTGGGTTTCAGCGCGTCCTTCAGCAGGGCGGTCATGGCCCCGGCGGCCTTCAGATCCCCAGCGGTGACGGGCTTGTCATCGTAGGTGTAGGCCACCACCATGCGGCTCAGCCGCTCCTTCAAATCGGTGATGGAGGTGGCCAGGCACAGCACCGCCATAACCTCGGAGGCCACGGTGATGTCGAACCCGTCCTCCCGGGGCACACCCTGCATCCGGCCGCCCAGGCCGTCTACAATGTTGCGCAGCTGGCGGTCGTTCATGTCCACGCAGCGCTTCCAGGTGATCTTCTTCACGTCAATGCCCAGGGAATTGCCCTGCTGGATGTGGTTGTCCAGCATCGCGGCCAGCAGATTATTGGCTGCGCCAATGGCGTGGAAGTCCCCGGTGAAGTGGAGGTTGATGTCCTCCATAGGCACCACCTGGGCATAGCCGCCGCCGGCGGCCCCGCCCTTCAGGCCGAAGACCGGGCCCAGAGAGGGCTCCCGCAGGGCCACCACGGATTTCTTGCCGATCTTTCGCAGGCCGTCGGCCAGGCCCACGGTGGTGGTGGTCTTCCCCTCCCCGGCAGGGGTGGGGGTGATGGCGGTGACCAGGATCAGCTTGCCGTCTGGCCCCTGGTGGTCCTGGAAAAACTTGGTGTCGATCTTGGCTTTGTAGTTGCCGTACTGCTCCAGGTACTCCTCCGCAATGCCGGCCTCCCGGGCGATGTCCCGAATGTGCTGCATGGGGCAGGCCTGGGCGATCTCAATGTCACTCCGCATGGGAATCCTCTCCTTTCTTTTCTGGAAAACTTGGCTGGATCAATGGGCTTACTGGCCGCCGCTGGTGGTGCGGAGGGTGACGTCATGGTAGCCGCCCTCCACAATGCTGGTGGCAGAGACCAGGGTGAGCTTGGCGTTCTGCTGCAGGTCGGGAATGGTGATCACGCCGCAGTTGCACATGGTGGACTTGACCTTATACAGGCTCTTCTCCACGTTGTCGTGGAGGGAACCGGCGTAGGCCACGTAGGAGTCCACGCCTTCCTCAAAGGCCAGGTCGTTCTTACCACCCAGGTCATAGCGTTGCCAGTTGCGGGCGCGGTTAGACCCCTCGCCCCAATATTCCTTCACATAGGCGCCGTTGACCATGAGCTTGTTGGTGGGGCTCTCGTCGAACCGGGCGAAGTACCGGCCCAGCATCAGGAAGTCGGCCCCCATGGCCAGAGCCAGGGTCATGTGGAAGTCAAAGACGATGCCGCCGTCGGAGCAGATGGGCACATAGACGCCGGTCTCCTTGAAATACTCATCCCGGGCCGCTGCCACCTCGATGAGGGCGGAGGCCTGGCCGCGGCCAATGCCCTTGGTCTCCCGGGTGATGCAGATGGAGCCGCCGCCGATGCCTACCTTCACAAAGTCAGCCCCGGCCCGGGCCAGGAAGCGGAAGCCCTCCCGGTCCACCACGTTGCCGGCGCCCACCTTGACGGTGTCGCCGTACTTCTCTCGGATGAAGTCGATGGTCTTTTTCTGCCAGACGGAGTACCCCTCGGAGGAGTCAATGCACAGGATATCGGCCCCGGCCTCCACCAGGGCGGGCACCCGCTCCTCGTAGTCCTTGGAGTTGATGCCGGCCCCCACCAGGTAGCGCTTGTCGGCGTCCTGGAGGGCCAGGGGATGCTCCTTGTGCTCGGAGTAGTCCTTGCGGAAGACGAAGTACATCAGGTGATCCTCGTCGTCCACCACCGGCAGGGCGTTGAGCTTATTGTCCCAGATGATGTCGTTGGCCTCCTTCAAGGTGGTGGAGGCAGGGGCGGTGATGAGTTTTTCCCGGGGGGTCATGAAGTCCCGCACGGGAACGTCGGTGCTCATCCGGGTCACCCGGTAGTCCCGGCTGGTGACCAGCCCCAGGAGCTTGCCGTTGGGGGTGGCATCCTCGGTGATGGCCACGGTGGAGAAGCCGTTCTTCTCCTTCAGGGCCAGCACATCCGCCAGGGTATGGTCCGGGGTGAGGTTGGAGGCGCTGATGACGAAGCCGGCCTTGCTGCTCTTCACCCGGCGGACCATGGCGGCCTCATCGGCGATGGACTGGGAGCCGTAGATGAAGGACAGGCCCCCCTCCTTGGCCAGGGCCACGGCCAGGGTGTCGTTGGACACGGCCTGCATGATGGCGGAGACCAGGGGGATGTTCAGGCTGATGGGGCACTCCTCCTCCCCCTTCCGATACTTCACCAGGGGGGTCTTGAGGGAGACGTTGTCCGGGATGCACTCCTCAGACGTGTAACCCGGCACCAACAGATACTCACTGAAGGTGTGGGAGGGTTCGGGATAGTAATAAGCCATGTGGGGCTCCTCCTTTCGTTCTCACAGGAAATACTCCACCGCCGAGCGGAAGAGCTTCATGTCATAGTCACCGGGGACGTTCTGATACAGGCCGGGGCCGGTGCGTTCGCTGTGGCCCATCTTACCCAGGACCCGCCCGTCGGGAGAGGTGATGCCCTCGATGGCCCAGACGGAGTTGTTGGGGTTAAAGTGGACATCGGCAGTGGGATTGCCTGCCAGGTCCACGTACTGGGTGGCGATCTGCCCGTTGTCCGCCAGCTGCTGGACCAGTTCCTGGGAGGCCAGGAACCGCCCCTCCCCGTGGGAGATGGGCACGGTGTACACCTCCCCGGGCTTGGTGTTCATGAGCCAGGGGGACTTGTTGGAGGCCACCCGGGTGTGTACCAGGCGGGACTGGTGCCGGCCGATGGTGTTGAAGGTGAGGGTGGGGCAATGCTCGTCGGTGTCGACGATCTCCCCGTAGGGTACCAGGCCCAGTTTGATGAGGGCCTGGAAGCCGTTGCAGATGCCCAGCATCAGGCCATCCCGGTTTTTCAGCAGGTCGTGGACCTGGTCCTTCAGCTTCTCTGCCCGGAAGAAGGAGGTGATGAGCTTGGCCGAGCCGTCGGGCTCGTCGCCGCCGGAGAAGCCGCCGGGGAGGAAGACCATCTGGGCCTGGGCCAGCTTCTGGGCCACCAGGTCCATCGACTGGGCAATGTCCCCTGCGGTGAGGTTCTTGATGACCACGATCTCCGGCACAGCCCCCGCCTGGGCCATGGCCTTGGCGGCGTCATACTCGCAGTTGGTGCCGGGGAAGACGGGGATGAGCACCCGGGGCTGGGGGGCCTTGATGAGGGGTTTCTTCCAGCTGTCGCTCTCGTAAACCAGGGTGGGGATGGTCCCCTCGCCCTGGGGGATGTTGCAGGGGTAGATGGGCTCCAGCTTGCCCTCATAGGCCGCCAGCAGCTCCTGGGCGGTGAGGGTCTGGCCATTCCAGGTGAGGTCGCCGGTCTCCGTGGTGGTGCCCAGGGACAGGCCGATGGTTTCCTTATTGTCGGTCAGCTCCAGGATGAAGGAGCCGTAGGCATAGGAGAAGAGCTCGTCCAAGGTACAGCCGGGGTCAAAGGCCAGGCCGATGCCGTTGCCCAGGGACATCTTCAAGATCCCCTCTGCCACCCCGCCGTAGCCGGGGGTATAGGCAGCCAGGACCTTGCCCTTCTTCACCAGGCGGTTCACCGTCTGGTAGACCTTTTTCAGGGAGGCTGCCACCGGCAGGCCGTCCGGGCCGTACTCGGGGCAGAGCCACACCACCGGATGGCCGGCCCCCTTGAACTCGGGGGAGAGGATGCGGCTCACCTTGTCAGTGGTCACGGCAAAGGACACCAGGGTGGGGGGGACGTCCAGGTCCTCGAAGGAGCCGCTCATGGAGTCCTTGCCGCCGATGGCGGCGATCTCCAGCTCCTTCTGGGCCCGGTAGGCCCCCAGGAGGGCAGCCAAAGGCTGGCCCCAGCGGTGGGGATCCTTCCCCAGCTTCTGGAAGTACTCCTGGAAGCTCAGGTAGGTCTCCTTCAAATCGGCACCGGTGGCCACCAGTTTGGACACCGACTCGATGACCGCCAGGTAGGCCCCGTGGTAGGGGCTCTTCTCGGTGATATAGGGGTTATAGCCCCAGGCCATCAGGGAGCAGGTGTCGGTCTCCCCTTCCTCCCGGGAGATCTTGTTGACCATGGCCTGGGTGGGGGTGAGCTGATACTTGCCGCCAAAGGGCATGAGGACGGTACCCCGGCCGATGGTGGAGTCAAACCGCTCCGACAGGCCCCGCTTGGAGCAGACGTTCAGGTCCGCTGCCAGATCCAGGTAGCCCTGGCGGAAGTCCTTCACCTGGTCCTTCAGGATGGACTCCGGGGCGGCGGTGATGGCGGTGGTGTGCTTCTCCACCCCGTTGGTGTCTAGGAAGGCGCGGGCGATGTCCACGATGGTGTTGCCGTTCCAGGTCATGGTGAGGCGGCCCCGGTCTGTGACCGTGGCCACCACCGTGGCCTCCAGGTTCTCCTGGTCGGCCAGTTCCATGAACCGGGGAGCGTCCTGGGCTTCCACCACCACGGCCATCCGCTCCTGGGATTCGCTGATGGCAAGCTCGGTGCCGTCCAGGCCCTCGTACTTCTTGGGGACGGTGTTCAGGTCGATCTCCAGGCCCTCGGCCAGCTCGCCGATGGCCACGGAGACCCCGCCGGCGCCGAAGTCGTTGCAGCGCTTAATCAGGCGGGAGGCCTCGGGGTTGCGGAACAGGCGCTGGAGCTTGCGCTCCTCGGGGGCGTTGCCCTTCTGGACCTCCGCCCCGCAGGTCTCCAGGGAGGAGAGGGTGTGGGACTTGGAGGAGCCGGTGGCCCCGCCGCAGCCGTCCCGCCCGGTGCGGCCGCCCAGGAGGATGACCACATCCCCGGGGGCGGGGCGCTCCCGGCGGACGTTGGCAGCCGGGGCGGCGGCGATCACCGCGCCGATCTCCATGCGCTTGGCGGCGTAGCCGGGGTGATAGAGCTCGTCCACCTGGCCGGTGGCCAGGCCGATCTGGTTGCCGTAGGAGGAATACCCCGCGGCGGCCTTGGTGACGATGGTCCGCTGGGGCAGCTTGCCCTGCATGGTCTCCTCAATGGGGGTGAGGGGGTTGGCCGCCCCGGTGAGGCGCATGGCGGAGTAGACATAGGACCGGCCGGAGAGGGGGTCCCGGATGGCGCCGCCCACGCAGGTGGCCGCCCCGCCGAAGGGCTCGATCTCCGTGGGGTGGTTGTGGGTCTCGTTCTTGAACAGGAGGAGCCAGTCCTCCTTGCCGTGGTCGGTGTCCACCTTGATCTTCACCGTGCAGGCGTTGACCTCCTCGGACTCGTCCAGCCGGGGCATCTTGCCCTGCTTTTTCAGGTACTTGGCCACGATGGTGCCGATGTCCATGAGGTTGATGGGCTTGGTGCGGTTCAGGCGCTTGCGGGTGTTCAGGTAGTCCTCATAGGTCTGCTGGAGGATGGGGCTCTGGAACTCCACGGCGTCGATGGTGGTCAGGAAGGTGGTGTGGCGGCAGTGGTCGGACCAATAGGTGTCGATCACCCGCAGCTCGGTGATGGTGGGGTCCCGGTCCTCGGTGCGGAAGTAGTCCCGGCAGAAGCGCAGGTCGTCTAAGTCCATGGCCAGGCCGTAGTCGGCCACCATGGCGGCAAGGCCGGCCTCGTCCAGGTCCCGGAAGCCGTTGAGGGTGGCCACCGTCTCGGGGATGGCGTAGTCCATGGCCAGGGTGTCGAAAGGCTCCAGGGAGGCCTCCCGGGCCTCCACGGGGTTGATGAGGTACTTCTTGATGGCCGCCACGTCCTCCGCCGAGAGGTTCCCGGTGAGGTGGTACACCCGGGCGGAGCGGACCAGGGGCCGCTCCCCCTGGGAGAGGATCTGGATGCACTGGGCAGCGGAATCCGCCCGCTGGTCAAACTGGCCGGGGAGGTACTCCACGGCAAAGAGGATGCCCCCCTCCGGGAGGGTGTCCGTCACCAGGTCCAGCTGGGGCTCAGACAGGATGGTCCGGACGCTGTGGTCAAAGAGCTCCGGCGAGATGTTCTCCACATCGTACCGGTTGAGCAGGCGCAGGCCCTCCAGGGAGGAGATCCCCAGCAGGGTGCGGATGTCGCCGGCCAGGGCGTCGGCCTCGGCGGTGAGGCCGGGCCGCTTTTCTACATATACCCGATATACCATTTACTTTACCTCTTCCTCCGCCCGCAGGGCGCGGGCGCCGATGTCCTTGCGGCAGTACGCGTTCTGGAAGGTGACCCGGGCCCCCTCCTGGTAGGCCTTTTGGATGGCCTCCTTCAGGGTGTCCCCCAGGGCCGTGACCCCCAGGACCCGGCCGCCGGAGGTTTTGAGCACGCCGTCCTCCAGCTTGGCCCCGGCGACGAAGACCTGGGCGTCCAGATCCTCCGGGATGGTGATGGGGAACCCCGTCTCATACTTCTTGGGATACCCCTCCGAGGCCAGCACCAGACAGCAGGCATGCTTGTGGCTGAACTTCACTTCGGTCTCGGCCAGGGTGCCCTTGGCGGTGGCCTCCATGATGGTCAGCAGGTCGCTCTCCAGCAGGGGGAGGACCACCTGGGTCTCCGGGTCGCCGAAGCGGCAGTTGTACTCGATGACCTTGGGCCCCTGTTCCGTGAGCATGAGGCCAAAATACAGGCAGCCCTTGAAGGTGCGGCCCTCGGCGTTCATGGCCTGGATGGTGGGCAGGAAGATGGTGTCCATGCACACTTTGGCCACCTCGTCGGTGTAGTAGGGGTTGGGGGCCACGGTGCCCATGCCGCCGGTGTTGGGGCCGGTGTCCCCGTCGCCGATGCGCTTGTGGTCCATGGAGGAGACCATGGGGACGACCACCTTGCCGTCGGTGAAGGAGAGGACAGAGACCTCGGGGCCGGTGAGGAACTCCTCGATGACGATGTGGCTGCCGCTGTCCCCGAAGACCTTGTCCTCCATGCAGGCCCGGACGGCGTCCTCCGCCTCCTGCCGGGTCATGGCCACGGTGACCCCCTTGCCCAGGGCCAGGCCGTCGGCCTTGACCACGGTGGGGATGGGGGCGGTTTTCAGGTACTCCAGGGCCTGGTCCATGTCGTCAAAGACCTGGTACTGGGCCGTAGGAATGTGGTATTTCTTCATCAGGTCCTTGGAAAAGACCTTGCTCCCCTCCAGGATGGCGGCCGCCTTGTTGGGGCCGAAGCAGGGGATGCCCACGGCCTCCAGCCGGTCCACCGCCCCCAGGACCAGGGGGTCGTCGGGGGCCACCACGGCGAAGTCGATGGCGTTGTCCTGGGCAAAGGCGGTGATGGCGTCCAGATCCTTGGCCCCGATGCCGGTGCAGATGGCGTCGGCGGCCATGCCGCCGTTGCCGGGGGCGGCATAGATCTGGGTGACCCGGGGGCTCTTCTTCAGGCTCTTGATGATGGCGTGCTCCCGGCCGCCGCCGCCCACAACGAGAATGTTCATGGGAATGTCCTCCTTTGCTCAGTGGTGGAACAGGCGCATGCCGGTGAAGGCCATGACCATGTTGTAGCGGTTGGCGGTGTCGATGACGTTGTCATCCCGGATGGAGCCGCCGGGCTCCACGATGTAGCTTACGCCGGACTTCCGGGCCCGCTCCACGTTGTCCCCGAAGGGGAAGAAGGCGTCGGAGCCCACGGTGACCCCGGTCTGGGTGGCGATCCAGTCCTTCTTCTCCTGGGCGGTGAGGGGCTCCGGACGGACTTTGAACACGGCCTGCCAGGCCCCATCCCGGAGGACGTCCTCATACTCATCGGAGAGGTAGACGTCGATGGCATTGTCCCGGTCGGGCCGGCGGATGCCGTCCACGAACTGGAGTCCCAAAGCCTTGGGATGCTGGCGGAGGTACCAGTTGTCCGCCTTGTTCCCTGCCAGGCGGGTGCAGTGGATGCGGCTCTGCTGGCCGGCACCCACGCCGATGGCCTGGCCGTTCTTTACATAGCACACGGAGTTGGACTGGGTGTATTTGAGTGTGATGAGGGCCACAATCATATCGATCTTGGCCTCCTTGGGCAGGTCCTGGTTCTCGGTGACTAGGTTGTTCAGCAGGGACTCGTCAATCTGAAAGTTGTTCCGGCCCTGCTCAAAGGTGATGCCAAAGACATCCTTGTGCTCCTGGGGAGCGGGGATATAGTTGGGGTCAATCTTCACCACGTTGTAGTTGCCCTTCTTCTTGCTCTTGAGGATCTCCAAGGCCTCGGGGGTGTAGTCCGGGGCGATGATGCCGTCGGAGACCTCGTGCTTGAGGTAGGCGGCGGTGGCGGCATCGCAGGTGTCGCTGAGGGCCACCCAGTCGCCGTAGGAGCACAGCCGGTCCGCCCCCCGGGCCCGGATATAGGCGCAGGCGATGGGGCTGAGCTCGGCGGCAGGGTCCACAAAGTAGATGGCCTTGTCCGTCTCGCTCAGGGGCAGGCCCACGGCAGCCCCTGCGGGGGAGACGTGCTTGAAGGAGGCCGCGGCAGGCAGGCCGGTGGCCTCCTTGAGCTCCTTCACCAGCTGCCAGGAATTCAGGGCGTCCAGGAAGTTAATGTACCCCGGCTTGCCGTTGAGGACCTCCAGGGGCAGGTCACCTCCGCCCTGGAGGAAGATGCGGGCAGGCTTCTGGTTGGGGTTACAACCGTATTTCAGTTCCAGTTCGTTCATGGGATTCTCCCTCTCCTCTCACTGATATTTGTTCACGATGCGCTCTTCCCACGTCCCCGTGGCCAGGTTGGTGTAGCGGACGTAGAGGGAGATCTTGTTGGCTTCGTTGAGGTTGGACCAGAGTAGGTTCACGCAGTCCTCCAGAGTGTCCGGAATGGCCACCCGCTCGGGTTCCCCCTGGAAGGTGGGGATGGGGCTGCCGTCGGTGACGTAGGTATGGAGGAAGTGGCCCACCCCGGCCAGGCCCGGGTAGGCGAAGGTGTACCGGGCGCAGGCAGTGCCTTCGGCATCGGCGCTCTTCAGGATGGAGAGCTTGTAGCTGCCATCCGGGGAGAGCAGGCCGGAGATTCGGGGGGTCCAGTTGGGCCCGTCGGGCTCAAAGGCCCGGGTAGACAGGGCCTGTTCAAAGGGAAGGCCCTGCTCCAGGAAGTCCCGGATGGTGTCGGTCTGGTCCCCGTTGGTGACGATGAGGCCCCGGCCCATCTGCCGGACGGGGTGGTAGATGATGAGGCTGGGGTCAGCCAGCTTCGCCGGGTCATAGGCCTGGGTGCGGATGCCGTCGGGCTCCTTCACGAAGACCCGGTTGCGGCTGTTCTCGCTGCGGCCCATGATGAAGTAGGCCGCCACCGACTGCTTCCCGTCGGTGGTCTTTCCCAGAACAATGCCCCGGCCGGGGTAGGGGTTCCCTGCCAGCAGGGCTGCCAGGTCGTGGGTTTCGTAGACGTTCATTGGTCCTTCTCCCTCCTGATCTCTTCCGATATCATCTGGGTGGCCTGGGGCAGGAGGAGCCACTCCGCCTGCTCCATCACCCGTCGCTGCAGTACTTCCGGGGTGTCCCCAGGCAGCACCTCCACCGCCTTTTGGAGGAGGATCTCCCCCCCGTCGGGCACCTCGTTGACGAAGTGGACGGTGGCGCCGGTGACCTTCACCCCATAGGCCAGGGCGGCCTCGTGGACCTTCAGCCCATAGTATCCCTTCCCGCAGAAGGAGGGGATCAGGGAGGGGTGGACGTTGAGGATCCGCCGGGGCCAGCGGCTGGTAAAGTCTTCACTGAGAATGCTCATAAACCCTGCCAGGACGATGAGTTCCACCCCATGGTCCGCCAGCGCCTGGGAGATGGCGGCCTCAAAGGCCGCTTGGCTACCCAGTTCCTTCCGGCTGCACACCACCGCGGGGACCCCTGCCTGGGCCGCCCGGGTGAGGGCATAGGCCTTGGCGTTGCTGGCAATCACCAGGACGATCTCTCCGTCGGTGAGCAGGCCGCTCTGCTGGGCATCCAGCAGCGCTTGAAGGTTGGTGCCCCCGCCGGAGACCAGTACGGCGATTTTTGTCTTTACCATAGGATCACGCCCTCGTCCCCGGGCACGATCTCACCCAGGCGCACGGGGGTCTCCCCGGCGGCCTGGAGGGCGGCCATGGCCTGGTCGGCCTCCTCTTTGGCCACCACCACGGTCATGCCGATGCCCATGTTGAAGGTGTTGAACATCTCCCGCCGGGGGATGTTCCCCTTGGCCTGGATGATGTCAAAGATGGGCAGGACGGGCACGTCAGCTTCCTTGATCTTGGCGGTCATCCCCTGGGGCAGGCTGCGGGGGATGTTCTCGTAGAAGCCCCCGCCGGTGATGTGGGAGACCGACTTAATGGTCACCTTCTCCATAAGGGCTAGGATGCTCTTCACATAGATCCGGGTAGGGGTGAGAAGGGTCTCCCCCAGGCTCTTGCCCCCCAAGGCCTCCACGGGAGCCTTCAGGTCGGTGTGCTCCACGTCCAACACCTTGCGCACCAGGGAGAACCCATTGGAGTGCACCCCGGAGGAGGGCAGGCCCAGGATCACATCCCCGGGCTGGATCTTGGTCTTGTCAAAGACCTTGGCCTTGTCCACCACGCCCACGGAAAAGCCTGCCAGGTCGTACTCGTCCACGGGGTAGAACCCGGGCATCTCGGCGGTCTCCCCGCCGATGAGGGCGGCCCCGGACTGCACGCAGCCCTCGGCCACGCCGGAGACGATCTGGGCGATCTTCTCCGGCACGTTTTTCCCGCAGGCGATGTAGTCCAGGAAGAACAGGGGCTTGGCCCCCACGCAGATGATGTCGTTGACGCACATGGCCACGCAGTCGATGCCCACGGTGTCGTGCTGGTCCATGAGGAAGGCCAGCTTGAGCTTGGTGCCCACCCCGTCGGTGCCGGAGACCAGGACAGGGTGGGTGATCCCCGTCAGGTCCAGTGCAAACAGGCCGCCGAAGCCGCCAATGTCGGATAGGGCGCCGGCGGTCATGGTCTTGGCAATGTGGGTCTTCATGAGCTCCACCGCTTTGTAGCCGGCGGTAATGTCCACCCCGGCGGCGGCGTAGCTGTCGGATCTCGATTGCTGATTCATCACACTCATTCCTTTCCGCTCCAGCAGTAGGTGCAAACCTTACAGGGCTCCAGGCCGATGGCCTGGATGAGCTTGTCCAGAGACTGATACTCCAGGGAGGTGAAATGGAGCTTTTCACAGATGGTCTCCCGGAGCTTCTTCCCCCGCTCGGTATTGGGGTCGCTGTACTCCTCCAGGTGCTGGTCGCCTGCCTCCCCTTCCAGTTCGTAGATGGTGCGGCGGGCGATGAGCTCCATGGGCGAACGGCTGGTGGAGAAGTTCAAGAACTTACAGCCATACATAATGGGGGGGCAGGCAGAACGGATGTGGACCTCCTTGGCGCCGTTGGCGTAGAGGAACTCCACCGTCTCCCGCAGCTGGGTGCCCCGGACGATGCTGTCATCCACAAAGAGGAGCTTTTTGCCCTCGATGAGCTCGTGGACGGGGATCTGCTTCATTTTGGCCACCCGATCCCGCTCCTTCTGGTTGGTGGGCATGAAGCTGCGGGGCCAGGTGGGGGTGTATTTGATAAAGGGGCGGGCAAAGGGGATGCCGCTCTCGTTGGCATAGCCGATGGCGTGGGGGGTGCCGGAATCCGGAACGCCGCTGACATAGTCAATGTCCTGGGCGGAGCCGTTTTCCTTATCGGTCTTGGCCAGCAGAGCGCCGTTGCGGTTGCGCATGACCTCCACGTTGATCCCCTCGTAGTTGGAGTTGGGGTAACCGTAATAGGTCCACAGGAAGGCACACACCCGCATCTCCTTCTCCGGAGGCAGGAGGGTCTCCCACCCGGACTCGGTGATTTTCACCACCTCTGCCGGGCCCAGCTCGTAGGCGTCGTGGTAGCCCATCTTCTGGTAGGCGAAGGACTCAAAGGCCACGCAGCAGCCCTCGTCATCCTGGCCGATGTGGATGGGCAGGCGGCCGAACTTGTCCCGGCCGGCGATGAGGCAGTCGGGGGTCATGATGAGGACGGAAACCGTCCCCTCCACCACCTCTTGGGCATAGCGGATGCCCTCGGCGATGGTGGGCCGCTGGCTGATGAGGGTGGCCACCAGTTCGTTGGAGTTCACCCGGCCGCCGCTCATGGCCTCGAAGTGGCCGTCGGCATCGTCCAGCAGCTGCTGGATGAGCTGGTCCTCGTTCTTAATGACCCCCACCACGCAGATGGCATAGGTGCCGTGGACGGAGCGCACCAACAGAGGCTGGGGATCGGTGTCACTGATGCTGCCGATGCAGCGCTTGCCCACCATCTCCCCCACCGTCCGGTCAAACTTGGTGCGGAAGGGGGCGTTCTCGATGTTATGGATCTCCCGCTGGAACCCCAGTTCCGGGTCCCAGGCGGCCATGCCGCCCCGGCGGGTACCTAAGTGGGAGTGATAGTCTGTGCCAAAATAGACGTCTAACACCACGTCACGGTTGGAAATGGCACCACAAAAACCACCCATGGTTCATCCCTCCTTTTTCAGTGTTCCGCGTTAAACGCTTCCTCTACTTTGGCATTCTTCTCCAGCACCTTTTGGGACTCTGCGGCTCTGGCCTTGCGGAGCTTGTCCGCCAGGTCCGCATCGGAGACTGCCAGAATCTGGATGGCCAGGAGGGCAGCATTGGCAGCCCCATCGATGGCCACAGTGGCTACCGGAATGCCCGTGGGCATTTGAACGGTGGAGAGCAGTGCATCCAGCCCATCCAGGGTGGAGGACTTCACCGGGATGCCAATCACCGGCAGCACGGTGTTGGCGGCCAGCGCACCGGCCAGGTGGGCTGCCTTGCCTGCGGCAGCGATGATCACGCCGAAGCCCTTTTCCTGGGCAGTCCGGGCAAAGGTACCGGCCTGCTCCGGCGTGCGGTGGGCGGAGTAGACATGCACCTCGTAGGGCACCCCGTACTCCTTCAGTTTATCCATGGCTTTTTCCACGACGGGCAGGTCGCTGTCACTGCCCATGATGACACCTACTTTTTTCATAAAAACCATCCTCTCTGATCCTCGTGGGCCGACACCATTCGCCACAGTAATACGAAAAAAAGACAGTCCAATTCCCTTCTTGTGAAAATTGAACTGCCCAGACGGTCGGCCACAATGATGCTTTTTGCTCCCTGTGGTTGGTCCACTTCCGTCAGTCACAAAAAGTTCTCGATTGTACGTTTGTCATTATACTATAGCCGGTTCTGTTTCGCAAGCGATATCCGAAAAGAAACTGCAAAAGAACCCAGCAGGGGCACCCCCTCCCCTTCCCCAAAACCAGACAACACCGCGGGGCATTTGGCATTGCCCCGCGGTGAAATCATGTCCCGTGTGAAAGATTATTGTTTGCTCTCTTCTTCGATTTTCTTGGCCTCTGCTTTGTTGGCAAAGTGCCGCTTCGTTTCCCGAACCACTACGCCGGACAAGGCGATCACGGCAATCAAGTTCGGGATGGCCATGAGGCCGTTGAGGGTGTCGGCGATGTCCCAGGCGAGACCCAGGTCCATCGTGGCGCCCACCACAATGATGATGATGAAAATGATCTGATAGGGCCGGATCGCCTTGGAGCCAAAGATGAACTCGCAGGCCCGGGTGCCGTACAGAGCCCAGCCCAGCACCGTGGAGTAGGCGAACAGCGCCAAGCCCACAGCAATCAGCAGGGAGCCGAACTGGTTGCCAAAGACGGTGCCGAAGGCGGCCACGTTCAGGCCGGTGTCGCCCTCGATGCCGTAGTTCAGGTCCAGGCCAGCGCCCTTGGCGGCGCAGAGGATGGTCAGACCGGACAGGGTGCAGATGACGATGGTGTCCACGAAGACCTCGAAGATGCCGTAGATACCCTGCTTCACAGGGTCGGTCTCGGAGGTGGTGGCGTGGGCCATAGGCGCGGAGCCCAGGCCGGCCTCGTTGGAGAACACGCCGCGCTTCACGCCCCAGGTGATGCACAGGAACATGGAGCCGCAGGCACCGCCGGTGACGCCGGCGGGGGAGAAGGCGCCCACAAAGATGTCATGGAAGACGGAGGGCAGGGTGTCGGCGTAGTAGATAACCACCACCAGGGAGGCGATGATGTAGATCAGAGCCATCACGGGGACCAGGCGCTCGGTGACGGCGCCCAGGCGCTTGATGCCGCCGAAGAGGACCACGGCGGTGAGGGCGGCCAGGGCGATGCCCAGCACCAGGTTCACGATCTCCTGGGACTCCTCGCTGAAGTCGGGCTTGAAGGCCACGATCACGTCGTTGAAGGAGGTGACGATGTTGCCCACCTGCACGGCGTTGCCGATGCCGAAGGCAGCCAGGGCGGCGAAGATACTGAACAGGATGCCCAGCCACTTCCAGTTCTTGCCCAGGCCGTTCTTGATGTAGTACATGGGGCCGCCCACCCAGTCGCCGTGCTTGTTCCGCTCACGGAACTTCACGGCCAGGGTGACTTCGGCGTACTTGGTACACATACCGATCAGGGCGGTGATCCACAGCCAGAAGATGGCGCCGGGGCCGCCCAGGGTGACGGCGGTGGTGATACCGGCGATGTTGCCGGTGCCCACGGTGCCGGCCAGGGCGGTGGACATGGCCTGGAAGGGGGTCATCTCACCCTTGCCGGCTGCGGTTTTGTGGAAGATCTTGCCGATGGTGTTCTTCATGGCGTAGCCGAACTTGCGGAACTGCACGCCACGGGTACGCAGCGTCATTAAGATGCCGGTGCCCACCAGCAGGACCAGCATGGGAACGCCCCATACGAATCCGTTGATCGCACTGTTAATGCTTTCAATCAATGCCATGCGTATCTCTCCTTCTTTCTCAAATTTCTCTTCACTCGGGGGTTGGAATACCGCCAGCCAGAGAAAACAATCGGAGCGCCGCAGAGGATTGCGGCGCTCCTGTCAAAAGCAGAAATGGGACGGGTGCGTAGGGGAGTGTCCTGTCAGTCTGTCCTTTTGCCTGAGAGTGTCGCGTTGCGTCTCGCCCCTTCGGCCCCCGTATGAACGGGCGTCTCCAGATTGCCATCGCTTGTGGGAGGTTCCCACTGCCCATGCCCTTCAAACGAAATGCACAGCAACAGTCGAACTTCCACACTTCTGTCTAACGGTATTCGGTTGACAGGCCTTATTTTACTCCCATTCTTCCCAAAAAGCAAGGTCTCTGCCGTATCTTTTCCGGGGAAACCGTGAAAAAGATACGGCGCTCGCAGGAAAACCCATCATTTTATGGTTCTGTTAAGGCATTTTTGATGGCAAAGGCTTCATTTATTTTGTCAACAATCCCAGCTGCTGTCAGGCCATAAGCCTCCAGAACTTGCTGGGCCGCACCGGAGCGGCCAAAGACATCCTCCACCCCGTGGCGGATCACCGGCACCGGACAGGTGGTGGAAAGGTACTCGGCCACTGCACTGCCCAGGCCGCCCAGGACATTGGCCTCCTCCGTGGTCACAATGCAGCCGGTTTCCCGGGCCGCAGTCAAAAGGATTTCCGTATCCAGCGGTTTGATGGTGTGCATGTCAATCACCCGGACAGAGATCCCCTCCTGCTCCAGCTGCTCCGCTGCCTGAAGGGCCATCTGAACCATCATGCCCACGGCCACCACTGTGACGTCGCTGCCCTCCCGCAAGAGTACGCCTTTCCCGATTTCAAAGCGGTAATCAGGGATTTGATCGGTGACGGTCTCCACCGCCAGGCGGCCCAGCCGCATGTAGGCAGGGCCGTCATAGGCCAGCAAAGCCTGGACGGCTTGGCGCATCTCATGGCCATCACAGGGGCACAGGACAGTCATGTTGGGGATGGCCCGCATGATGGCCAGGTCCTCAATGCACTGGTGGGTGGCGCCGTCCTCCCCCACAGACAGGCCGCCGTGGGAGCCCACCACCTTGACATTCAGTCCAGGATAGGCCACGCTGTTGCGCACCTGCTCCCAAGCCCGGCCAGCAGCAAACATGGCAAAGGAGTTCACGAAGGGTTTCTTCCCGCAGGTAGCCAGGCCTGCGGCCACACCAACCATGTTGGCCTCTGCAATGCCCATGTCAAAGAACCGGTCCGGGTGGGCTGTTCCAAAATCTTTGGTCATGGTGGAGCCAGACAGGTCGGCATCCAAGACCACCAGGTTGGGTTCCTGGTCGGCAAACTCTACCAGCGCCTTGCCATAGGCGGCACGGGTTGCAATCTTTTCGGCCATGTTACTTCCCCTCCTTTTCTGCCAGGGCGGCGACCAGCTCCTGGCGGGCTTGTTCATACTGCTCTGCATTGGGGGCCTTGCCGTGCCAGCCCGCCTGGTTCTCCATGAAGGAGACCCCCTTGCCTTTCACCGTCTTGGCCAGAAGCATGGTAGGCACACCCTTACAGTCTTTGGCCTGGGCAAAGGCGGCGGACAGTGCCTCCATATCGTGGCCGTCCACGGGAATCACGTTCCAGCCAAAGGCCTGAAGTTTCTGGTCCAGGGGCTCGGTGGGCATCACGTCGGCGGTCTTGCCGTCAATCTGCAGGCCGTTGACGTCGATGACGGCACAGAGGTTGTCCAGCTTATACTTGGCGGCACTCATGAAGGCCTCCCACACCTGGCCTTCCTCCACTTCACCGTCTCCCAGGACCGCATAGACCCGGTAATCCTTCTGGTCCATCTTGCCGGCCAGCGCCATTCCCACTGCTGCGGAGATCCCCTGCCCCAGGGAGCCCGTGGACATATCCACACCCTTCACATGCTGCATCTCCGCATGCCCGGATAGGTGGCCCTGGATGCTGCGGAACAGGTCCAATGCCTCCTCCGGGAAATAGCCTCGCTGGGCCAGGATCGGGTACAGCGCCGGGGTGCAGTGGCCCTTGGACAGGACGAAACGGTCCCGGTTGGGGTCTGCGGGGTTGTTCGGGTCCACGTGCATCACATCGAAGTACAAAACGGTAAGGATGTCCATGGCCGAGAACGAGCCGCCCAGATGCCCGGACGCGCAGTGATAGACCATGTCCAGCCCCAGAAGCCGTCCCTTGGCCGCAACGGCTTCCAGTGTGCGCAGATCTGTGTTCATATTGTTCCTCCTCCAACAAACCGCGTGAATCTACAATCAGGTACAGTGTAACACGGAAATTTTCTCCGGTCAATTCTCATTCTTACCTTGCATTTGCAGGGAATTTCCTCTATAATACACAAAGTTGCTATTCCTGCCTGCAGGCTATACCAAAGCAGCAGGGGTAGTCTCCTATCCGGGTGTAGCGAAGGTGGTATCGCGCTTGATTTGGGTGAATACGCCCAGGCCACCCCACAACTTCATATCCGGGTGTAGCGCAGTTGGTAGCGCGCCTGCTTTGGGAGCAGGATGCCGCAGGTTCGAATCCTGTCACTCGGACCATGCGGAGTGTCCTTATAGGATCTGAGTATCCTACAAAGGACACTCCGCATTTTTTATTGTCAAAATTGGGGCAGCGCCGTTTTCATCGAACAGCAGCCGATCCCGGATGCACAGGAGCTTTACCTTGTGCCGGGTGAGCAGGTCAATGTAGCTTTTGGTCATGCCCCACTCCCGGCCTATCCGGGTCAGGCTATGGACTATCACCACATCCACCTTGCCAGCGACAACGGCTTCGGTCACTTTCTGGAGCGCCGGGCGGTCTAATGTGAGCCCGCTGCCGTATTCGTCCGCAGCGCCGATGATGGTATATCCCGCCTGCTTTGCGTAGAGCTGGAGCAGAAACCGCTGGTGTTCCAATGCAAAAGAATCTTCATGGGCGACACGGCAATAGAGAAATGCTCTCATATCCCACACCACCTTTACACCGCCGGGGCATAGCTTAATGCTACGCCTTTTCTTGTTTCCAGCAGAATATCCCGCTCGGGGATTTTCCGGCGATCCGGCACCTCAAAGGCACCGATGCAGTTGTAGTGGATCGTCACCCGCTGATTGGTAATACCGTCCTCCTTGACCGCAGGATAGACCTCGATGTACTGAATGAGCTCGGCAACCATGCGCTTGGTGATGGTGGTGGCGTCGGTGTAGCGGCGCACCGTTTCCAAGAAGGTGTCCACATCCATCCGCTTATCTTCCAGCTTTTTCAGCTCCAACCGCAGCGCCTTGATTTTCTTGGCGTTTTCGCCCTGCTCCTGCTCATACCGCTTGGACATTTTGGCAAACCGGGCATCGTCGATCTTGCCGGACACATTGTCCTCATAGAGCCGTTCAAAGAGCATATCCAGCTCCCCGTCCCGGGCCAGCAGCCCGTCCAGCTCCCGCTTCTTGCGTACCCGGTCATTTTCCGCTACCTTGGCGGAGCGGCCCACCATCGCCTTGATGAAGTCGTTTTCGTATTCGTTAGCGAAGCAGGCCAGCCGGTGTACCTCGTAGAGCACGACCTGCTCCAAGAAGTCCAGCCGGATATAGTGGGTAGACGAGCATTTGCGGAGCCCGGAATTGTGGTTCTGGCAGCTAAAGAATTTAATATCGTGGTTGCCCTGGTTAAAATGGAAATTCAAATTGCCGCCGCACTCCGGGCATTTCAGATAGCCGGAAAAGACGCTGGGCTCTTGGGTAACGGTGGGGCGCTTGCGCCGTGTCCCGGCTTTTAACGCCTGCACCTTTTCCCAAGTTGGCCGGTCAATGATAGGCTCATGGACATTGAGGAAGATTGCCCGGTTTTCCTCCGGGTTCTCAATCCGACGCTTCATTTTATAGGATTTGGAATAGCTTTTGAAGTTGATGACATCACCGCAGTATTCCTGTGTGATCAAAATCTTCTTGATTGTGGTGTGTCCCCATTTTGTGGGCTCCACGGTGCTTTTGGAGCCGCCTCTGCTTGTGCCCTTGCTGCGCCAGTAGTAGGTCGGGTTGACGATCCCATCCGCACCGAGGGCGGCGGCAGTTTCAGCCAGCCCGTACCCGTCCAGCGCCATGCGGTAGATACGGCGTACCACCTCGGCAGCCTCCGGGTCAATCACCCAAAACCGGGGATCGTCCGGGTTCTTGATGTAGCCATAGGGCGGCGGCGAAAGCGGAATCCCAGCGTTGCCTTTCATCTTATTGACGATCCGGCGCTTCTTGGAAATATCCTTGGCGTAGTATTCATTCATAATGTTCTTGAACGGGGTGAAATCGTCTTCGCCCTCGTCGCTGTCCACGCCATCGGAAACGGCCACCAGCCGCACATCATGGAGCGGGAAAAATTCCTCGGTGAGCTTGCCTACCTCAATATAGTTCCGTCCCAGCCGGGAGAGGTCTTTCACGAACACCGCCGAGATGTACCCGGCCTCGATTGCGGCAATCATCTTCTGAAAGCCGGGGCGCTTCATGGTAGTGCCGGTAATACCGTCATCCACGAAAAAGATAGTGTCCGTGTAGCCCTTGTCCTTGGCAGCCTTCTGGAGAATTTTCTTTTGGTTCTGGATGCTGTTGGACTCGCTGTCCATGTTATCGTCACGGCTCAGGCGGCAGTAGAGAGCGGCTGTGCCGGTAGAGATTTTCTTGCTTGACTGTTTCAAAATATCCTCCTTCCTGCAATCAAGCAAGAGGTTCTTATCTATGTATATTATACCTCTGCCGACTGCCCGTGTTAAGGATGTCGATGGAACAGTTAAGCTGGCTCCAGATCGGCCAGCATCAGCTTCAACAGGATGTCACGCATGGACTCGCCTTTGTCCTTGTAGACGGGCGTGACAATGAATTGGATCTTGCCGACTTGATAGGTGTATTCCTCCTTGACGGGTACGGGATCTTCCATGTGGGCCTCCTTCCAGAGCGATACGAAACAATGACCGACAGTCCCCCTTGTCCCGTGGGGAAACGCAGAAAGGCGGCACCGCCGAAGGTGCCGCCCTCTTGCCTTGCTCCACTTTGGGACAAGTTGTCCCAAGGTCAGTAGGGGCTGTTCTCAAAGTGCTGCTGGGCCTCCTCCAGCCCACGGATGTCAAAGACCTCATAGAGCTCTGCCACCACACGCCGGATGTCCGTGGGAGAAAACCCACAGTTTTCCATAGCGTAGATGACATAGCCCCGGCAGGCATTGTTGCTCCACGGCTGGGCGAGCAGGGCCGCCAGTTCGGGATCATGCTTCATATTGGTTTCCTCCTTGATAAAAAGTTTCGGGAGCGCCACGCTCATTTCCTTGGCCCGTCATAAGACAGCAATACTCAGCATGACGCTCCCGAGGGGGCGGCGGCCCGGAGGGGCAAGCGGCCAGCTTGTCCGGCTGCGGATCGTGGCCGTGGGGTGGCTTGTCCCACTTGCGGCGCTGGTGTTGTTCGCTCGTTCTCCTGCCGGAGAAGTCACAGCGCACCCGCCGCCCGGCTCCCCGCTCTATGGCTCGGGGCCGCCGCTATTCAGTTGTTGATCGGATGTAACTCCTCTCATATACCAAGGACATCTGGCAGATCAATTCGGACGGGTTTACAGGCACTTTTTCAAATACTGTTTCATCTTCTCAAGTCCCCGCTCCACAGAGCGCCGCACGGCACTCTCATGGACACCCTCTGCCCTTGCTACTTCGGAATAGCTCTTGCCGAGGATCACACAGGCGTCCACCCGGCGGCCCTGCGTTTCGGGCAAGGAATCGAGCGCAGCACACAAATAGCAGAACAGCTCCATGCGCTCCAGCAGCTCCTGCGGAGTGGGTTCGGAAACACAGGCGGAGTATTCGATCCCGTCCTCGCAATCGAGAGAATACTGCGCCTTATTGCGGACGATCCGTCGCTGATAGGCAGCCTCGTACAGTCTGCTTGCACGGAGCTCGTCAGCAACTTCCTCGGAAACCTCTATGTATTCGTCGTGGGTGTACCACGGATAAAAGTCTTTCAGATTGATGGTCGTCATTTGTAATTCCTCCGTTCAGATGGTTGGGGGTGAATGGCGATCTGAACGGAGGGCGGCGGAGAGCGACACCCGGGGCCGCCTTTGCCTACTTCGGGACAAGTTGTCCCGAAGTAGGCAAAACAAAATGCGCCCGTGTGCCACAAGGACACGCAAGCGCATAAAACTACACTTTCACTTATGTACTGCCATATTTCGCATCCGTCACCAGACTGCTCCCATTGGGCGGACGGGCTTTTTTTGACAGGTTAGGGGGATGGAAAAGGAAAAAGGACACAGCGATACCTCCCGGACACCGCCGTATCCTTAAAAAAGGGCGACTTTAACACACCCCCCGTATTCTCATTTTTCAAAAAGAAAACGGCGGCTTGAAATTTGTTATTTCAAAACCGCCGCATGGCTACTGTATTTTGTTTTGGCGCATGAATATCCAGCCGCCGAAACAACGGTTTTTTTATTATCCCGTTGGGCGACAAATCTCGTATGGGGTTTGGAAAAAGTCAAAATACTTCTATCTGTCCAGGATACTTTATTCCTTTTTCAATAAGGGGCCCTTTAGCTCCCATTGTAAAAGCGATGTCACTACTACGAATAGACATCAATCGATCACCTGCGTTAATATTAAGAAATTTTAGAGTTTGTTTTGGTAACTGTACTGTTCCTTCTTTGGATAATGGAAGCCACGCATAATTTCTCCCCTTGTATGGAATAAACTGGCCAGCATTGATTGAATGTGTCCCCGTCAATTCTGGTAAATCGTCTATAATATGCTTTAATTTTGAAGATGATAGCATTCTTTGATTTGTGACGCAAAAACCACCTGTTATTTTACTTCCAGTAAAAATAATGATCTCTGGGTCACTGGTCAAATTGTATTCAGATAGCGCCATTGTCGGAAAATGTATTGTCCCTTCTGCTCCTATTACCGACCATCCAAATACATACTTCCCGCCTTTGTTTAATTGTGGCATAGTTTTCCCCCTTTACATTCCTTGCTTTTGCTGATATACTAAAATCAATACATGATTGTAATACTCTATATATAGAGTACTACAAATAAATACCAATGTCAAGGGAGTAAACCTATGCTTACAAAAACGGCAACTATTATTTTAGGGATAATTCAAAAACATCCGGTTAATGCGTATGAACTTATCAAAATGCTATCGCGCTTTCAATTAAAAGATTGGTATGATATTGCAGACTCCACAGTTTATGCGACGCTTAAATCCTTAGAAAAAAAGCAATATATTACTGGCAGGGTGCAAAAAGATGGAAATATGCCGGATAAAACTGTATATTCGCTAACCGATGCTGGTACGAAAGAATGGGAAACAGCTATTAAGTTCTTCCTCACCCATTTTGATTACGATCTTATTCCATTTATGATTGCAAGCTTTTTTGCCGAAAGTATTGGAGTGGACAAAGCAATAAAGTGTCTGGAAGAACGCCTTGAGTATTTGAAAAAGAATAGTGAAGGGCTTACAAAGCAAATAGAAGAATTGGAAACGGAAAAGGATGTTCCTTATTATGTCATCGGGAATGTGCAGCACAATGCGCTTATTGTTGAAACGGAAATCACAGTTACACAACAAATGATCGCCAAATATAAGAGTAAGGCTTTCTTGTAAAATATGAAATAAAACACTACTGAAAGTAAAATTATATTTCGTTCTCATAGTCTCACCCGAAATGTAGAATAATATAGGGTGATATGAGAATGTACCAATATGACAAACACCTTGATTTTCACGCCTTGGGCCGTGAGATCAAGCGCAAGCGGGAGGAAAAAGGCTGGACGCAGGAATACTTGGCCCAGCTTGTGAACCGCACCCCACGCTCTATCATGTATATCGAGAACCGGGGGCAATACCCCAGCTTTGATACTTTCTATCAGCTCGTCACCCTGCTGGAGATTTCCGTGGATCAATTCTTTTTCCCGGACAAGCTCAACGGAGAGAGTACCTGCCGGAAACAGATTGATGTCATGCTCAATTCAATGGACGAAAAAGAGCTGACTGTAATGAAACATACCGCAGAGGGACTAAAAAGAGCCCGTGAAACGGAGGATGCGTAAAAGAAACACGCACCTCCGTTTTTTGCGCTGTTTTGGGGGCAACGCACTAACGGCAAGCAGGGCAAGTGTGGCCACACTTGCTATTTTTGCAGCCCGAGTGGGCCGCAAAAACGCTTGTTGGGGAGCCTCCCCAAACCCGGCACTTCGGGACAAAATGTCCCAAAGTAAATTGTCTGCGTCACCGTTGCTACCGCTCCTGTTCCTTATTTTTGCGCCCGTCCGTCACGCCCAGAAGATAGTCAATGTTGGTCTTGACCGCCACGGCCTGCCGCATTTCCTGTTGGGCTGCCCGGTACTTGGCGTACAGGGCCTTTTTCTCCGCCGCCAGCTTGCGGCGCTTTTCTTTTAATTGGGCCATCTTGGGTAGTTTGGCCCCATCCAGCAGATCGTTCAAAGCAGCCTTGGCTGCCCGGTAGTCCGCCAACTCCGCCTCATGCTGGGCCAGAAATCTCTTGCTATACTTGGCCGCCTTGTACTCGTCGAACACGGGCCGGGTCTTTGCGTATTGCACCACGGCTCCCATGAGCTCGGAAGTATAGGCGAGGTCAGCCTCGGTCTGCCGGAGCTGCTCCGTCAGCGCATGGAAACGGGCAGACGCAGCCTCGGCTTCGGTGGTGAGCTGGTCATATTCGCTGATCTGATGTTCCCGCATGAATTGCAGCGCAGCGGCCATCTGTTTGAGATTATACACCTTGGCCCACCGCTCATAGGCTGGACCTTTCCCAGAGCGCAGCCGCTCCTGTATGTCCACGATCAGATCGACACGCCTGGGCGCAGCGGGGGCCGGAGCGTCCAGCTTCGGCAAGGGGCGTTTGCCCGCAATTACATCCCGGATGTCCCCGGGATCAAAGCCTTCCCCGAGGGTGGACGAGCGGAGCCGGGTGGCCCGCTGCTGCCCCGGCACAAGGAATGAGATTGCACCGCCCCGTCCTCGCTTGACCGCATAGCCGGACTCCTCCATGAGCCGAAGAAAGGCGTCAAAGTTGTTCGGGCCTTTGGAAAGGGCGTCGCAGATGGCCGCCCGCAGCCGTTCCTTGTAGGAGGGCTGGCGCTCCGTCCCGAGCCATGCTCCGTAGTGGAGAAAGCGTCCCTTGCTATGGAGCTTGGGGCTGGTGATCACGGACAGGTCATTTTCCAGACACACCCGGTCAGAGAGCCGCCGCACCGCCCGGGCCGAGCCGATGAAATCCCGGAACTTGTGGGAGCAATCCAGCGAAGTGGAGTTGTAGTAGATGTGGTTATGAATGTGCTGGCGGTCTGTGTGGGTGGCGACGAAAAAGGCGTACTTACCCTTCGTCCAGCGCATCGCCGTTTCATAGCCCACCCGGTTTGCCTCCTCCGGGGTGATCTCTCCCGGCTTGAATGACTGGCGGATCTGATAGCAAAGCACATCGGCATCCCGCCGCTGCTCCCGGCCCGTAGTGGCCTTGTACTTGGCCTTGGAGAGCAGGAACTCTGCATCGGCGGTCATGTAGTCACACTCATAGGAGGAAATCAATTCGCCGCCCTGCGTCTTGTCCGGGTTCTGCCCATAGTCAAACCGCTCTTTCAAGGATTGGGCGACGGTTTCCCCTTTGCTGATCTTGTGCTTTTTGAAATAGGTTGTGGCCGTAGGCAGCCCTCCTTTCGATACGACAAACGGCGGCTGTTGCCAGCCGCCGCTCGGACTTTGGGACAAGTTGTCCCGAAGTATCAGCCTGTGATGAAATCCTGCAAGGAGTATTTCAGCGAGTAGAGCCTGTCCATAAGCCAGTCAGCGATGGCTGGGATGCCAAAGGGCGAAACGAGAAACGCCAGTACAAGGAACACCACGCCGCCCAGCGTCTGGCCGCCGATGAACAGGACAAGGGCCAGCAGGGTCAGCACTACGCAGCCTATATGACACAGCGCCGAAGCCACGCAGTAGAGAAATGACACGATAGCAACGAGCAGGGTCAGCGCCACCACAAAGGGGGCGGCAAGGATTTTGAGAACGATCATATCAGCTACCTCCCGTAAAATCTACTCAGTTTGTCCTCCTATGATAATTATAACTCCGCAAAAATAGGGGCACAAGGATGACACAAGGCGGAACCATTCCGGTTCCGCCTTGTACTTTTAGGGATTAGAAATATTATCGATTGCACTAACCACTATATCCTTGTAGTGAATAAAAAATGTAGTTGATGTTCCAGGGACTATCGTGTTTAGGAAAGTAGAGGTATTCATGTTTGGAGGAAGCGAACCAATTTTCGTTCGCACAAGACCTTGGAAAGATTTTTCACTTTCAACCGAGACATGGGAAATGGCATTTCTGATCTTCTTCATTTCTTCAAAATCGCCAGAAATTGAGTTTAGGTATGTGTAGGTGCCCCCTGCGTCAAAGAAATTATTCGCAAGGCGTACAATTATGTCACGATTAGTAAAATCGGCAAACCTGTTATTTCCCTTTATCATGTTGAAAGCGTTTTCTTCGCTTACAGGAGAAACATACCTTGTAAAAGTATTTCCGTTTAAGCCGGGCTGTCCCATCATATAGCATAAAAAAGACAACTCTAAAAAACGCTCAAATGCCATAAAAAGCGTTAAAAAGGCACCATCGATAACACATGAATGTATATCAGTAGAGTAAACCGTTCCGTTACTTGCTACGCTGTTGTTATAGAATTCATTCGTGCTATTTACAAGCGTGGTTGCCTTAGTACAATCTCGAATGGCATCATTATATACATCCAATAATTGCATTACTCGATCCCCAAATGTTTATTGATGATACCCATTACGAAGTTGCACCGAGTTGTCTTGTTAATTTTATGGCCAGTAGACTTCTTACAAGAAATGATAAATTTCTGCTCTTCTGCGGAAATATTCTCTTCCTTATGGAGAACATCTTCAATTTCATCCAATGCGGCTCTCACTTTAGCAGTATCAGCGGAAGCCAAAGGGCGCCGAGGATACTCAAAATCTTTCACCCCGTAGTTGAGATGATAGATAGCAGTAAAAAGACTATAAAACAGAGGAGTTGAATTATAACTGGTATTTGAGAAATTGCCATCATAAAGATTGGCAATATAATCCATAGTCTGCGCAAAACGATCTGCAATCTCTAATCTATTATCGAAAACCTCGTCGTACTTAGCATAAAACTTATCAATAGACTTTAGATCTTGAATCCCTTCAAGCATGACAACCAATAGTTCTGAAACAAATTCAGCTTCTTTCATACGCATGATATTTGCGCTGGTAAATAGTTTGTTGATTTCCCAATACTTTGTGAAATCAAAGCCAAGGGAATATACGAGCTGCTTAAAATAGCCAAAATATTTTGCATTGATAAGTTCTTGATTGTTGAGCTTAACGCCATAAGAATTGAGCCGTGCAAAAATATCCAGAACATCTTTGTCATCCAAATCGACAAGCACATTTACCGTTAGCTCATAGCTCAAAAATTCTGACTGGACTTCTGGAGGTAGTTCCGAAAAGTATCGACCACCATACTCTTCATTTTGAACCTTCCTTAGTTGAAAGCCGTTGTCAATAAAATCAAAAATCGCTCGGAGCCGCTGTTGCCCATCGACCACTTCCCTAATGGTCTTTTTCGTTTTAGGGTCAGTATTCTGGCGCAAAAAGAAGATTGGGAGAGGTAGCCCCAAAAGAATCGTGTTAATCAAGTACGACTTTGATTGGGGTGACCATACAGCTCGCCTTTGAAACTTGGGGTTAAGGACAAGTTGGGTTGGGGATTGATTGTACCAATCATACAAATCGGATATTGAAAAAGCTCTTGGCTTAAAAGTCCTCATAATCATTATCTCCCACATCAAATTTGTCACCCCCATTATACATCATTTTTTATTTCCGAACAACAAAGATGTTTTCACATTTCATTTCTTAGTTTATCCACAGGCAGGTAGAAAATATGTCGTTTTTTTCTTTGGGACAAATTGTCCCAAAGAAAAAAGCCGGGGAGCAGCACAAGACCGCTCCCCGACAGGTCAGAGTTCCACCACCGCCGACAGCTTTTTCAGCAGATCGGACAGCGGCACCCAAAGGTCAGCATAGTCCCGTTGCAGGGCCTTGATCTCGTCGGGGTAAATACCGCCGTAGGTGTTCACATGGATCGCCACTTGGTTGAGGTTGTTGGCGCACCGCCGCTGGAGGGACACCAGCTCCCGGATGTCCGAGAGGTCAACATGGAGCACATAGCCATTCAAGGCCATTTTCCGCATATAGGCCCCCATGTTGGAAATGCCCGCCTCGGCCATGCGTTCTCCAATCAGCGCCTGCTCCTCCGGCGTCACCATCACATGAAGATGGACACAGCGGCGGCGTTTCTTTGTCACCGCTCCTCACGCTCCCGGCTCCTGTGCTTGTTGGGCGGCTCCTTCACCTTGTCCAGCTCCTTTCCCGGGGGCTGGGGCGGCAGCGCCGGGGTGTTGTTCAGCAGCCCGTCGATCATGTTGTAGTTCTGTTCAGTGGACAGCTCCACGGTTTTCAGCGGGTTATCCTGTTCGTGCATAGTACCTCCTTTGTTATTTGTCTTTCTAATTCGCACGAGAAGTGCTATAATGTTAGTTGAGCCAAGATCTTCCCCCTCTTTGGCTTACCAGATCCGTTAGGTTCCGATAGGAAAAAAGCAAATGAGATAGTAACTGTAAAAGGAGGGGGTACATTGATGTCTAAAATTATCGCCAAGTTGCAAAGTCCTATTGATAAGGTGTCCGGTCACAAATATACAGGTTTTACCATCAAAGCACCATTCATCAACTTCTCATTTGCCCCTACGATTTTTACAGCCCCTAACGGGGCTGTTTTTTGTTAGCACTATTTCCGTAAAACCGGGGCGGGCGGGAAAAGATATGCCCCTCTTCCGAACCAGCCCCGGAAAGCCTTGTAACAGGCGGGTTTTTCGGGCTCAAATGCTAACGCATCATCCCCGGTATTTCCGCATATAGCCCCGCTGCTTTTTGAGCCTTGCGGCCTTGGCGCAGCCGGGGGAACAATACCGTGTCCGGCCATTGGGGAGAAAGGCCCTGCCGCATACCGGGCAGGGCCGGATTTCCGGGGCGGGGCCTTCCGCAGCGAGGGACGCATCCAACACGGGATCATTGGGCAGCACCGCCTCCCGGAAGTAGCGGCACAGCGCCCCCGTCCAGCACTTTTCCAGCATATAGCAGGGACAGTCCAGCGGCAGACAGCCCACATCCCGGTCATAGTTGGCGCACAGCCTTGTCACCAGTTTGCGGATAGCCGTCTTTTCCTCACGGGTCAGCTCTCGGGCCACCGTTTCACCTCCCGCTGCCAGCGCCTTTCAGCAGCTCCCGGTAGCAGGCCACGCACTCGATCCCCCGCCAGTAGGGGCAGCCGTGGCAGCGGGAGCCCTCCGGGGCCTTGACAGGCTTGGGCCGCTCATACCGGGGAACCTGCCGCATCATCGTTTCATAGGGGCTGTTGGTGAATTTCATTTGTCGCCCTCCGCTTCGTCCTCGTCCTCCTCGTCCCACGGCGGGGTATCGTCGTAGGTTTCCAGCTCGTCCCCGTAGTCCTCCTCGGTTTCAGCGGCCCGCTGCTGCTTGGGGCGGTAGACCTTGAAATACCACCCGGCTCCGCCGCCCACCAGCGCCACCGCCAGAATGAGCAGGAGCGTCCCGGTGTTTCCACCCGCCTGTTCGGGCTTCGGTTCGGGGGTAGACTCCGGCTCCTCCACGGGTTCGGGCTCGGGCTCCGCCCCCACGCACTCGGTCATATTGGTAGAGCACACCGGGCAATCCATATTGATCGCCCCCGCCACGCACTTTTCCGTATAGGTACACTCGGGCAGTTCCGTCCCGGACGCCTCCAGAGCGGCCAGCAGATCGGCCTCGTCCACCACGCTGAAAAAGTAGGTTTCATACTGTTCAGCGTCCTCGTCGGTGGGCTTGTCATAGTCAATGACAATGTAAAAGGTGCTGCCGCCGCTGGTCTGGACGGTGATAAACTGCTTGTTGGTGTGCTCGTCATAGAGCAGATCACGGGTCACAAGGTTGCCCTCCTCGGTGAAGCCCTCACCGGGTTCAATGGTGGGCTTGGGGGTGCTGGTTTCCTCCGACGGGTCAAGGCCCTCCCATTCAGGGCCGCCCCCGGCGTAGGCCGTGACGGAGAAGCCGCACAGAAGAACAACGGCGCAAAGCGCCGCTGTCAGCGTCTTAATTCGCTTTTTCATTCGGTATCCTCCTTATCCTCGGTTTCGGACTTCGGGACATTTTGTCCCAAGGTGGCCCCGGCCCGGATCTGCTGGAGCACCACGGGCAGCTCGGCAAGAGGGATGCTCATGCCCCGTACGATGTCCACGATCTCGCTGTTTTCCGCCTCCACCTTTTTCTGTTCCAGCTCCTTCAGCCGGGCCTGCTGTTCGGTGATTTTGGCCTTGACCTTTTCGATCTCGGCCTCGATCTTTGCGCTTTTGGAAATTGCCATGAAAGCCTCCTTTACGGTAAACGCCCATAGGCGTAAAAATGAGATTGCCAATAGCTGCTGTTGAGGTTGGCATAACTGATGGGATCTCCACAATGGAGCATCCAGCCATCGCCCACATACAGCCCACAATGACTGACCCCCGGCGTGTCGTAGGTGCCGACAAAAAACACCAGATCACCAGGCTGGGGTGAGCTGGTGGGGGTACAGTAGTTGTATAGGCCATGTGCGCCCAGCCGCCCCACATTCCAGCCACATTGATTGAGCACCCATGAGAGATAGCCGGAGCAGTCAAAGGAAGTGGACGGGCTGGAGCCGCCCCAGACATACGGATAGCCGATGTACTTCTCTGCCTCGGTGAGCAGGGCGGAAAAGGTTTCGTCCGTCAGATATTCCTCGGGGACTTCATGCTCCACGGGATCGCCCGTGTACTTGCCCACATAGTCGGAGTCGGGGAACAGATCGGGACGGTTGCCCAGCGTCGCCATGTAGAGGGCATACCGGGAGAGCTGTTCCTCGCCCATGATGTAGACAGGCAGGTGGGAAAGGTTTTCGTTGGAGAGGGTCACGGTACAGATATAGTAGTTGTACGGCACTTCCACATCGTAGTCGTTGCCCTCGCTGTCCGTCCGGGTTTCCGTCCGATACCGCACCTCTACTACCACATCCTCGGTAAGAATGTACTGGCGGTCAAAGAGCATTTGCAGGGTGTCCTGCACCTCGTCCAGCGTCCATTCCCCCTCATGCCATGCGCTGATGATAGACAGCAGCGCATAGGGGTCATGCTCGATCTCGTCCAGATCGTAGTGGTACTCGTCATAGTCGTGGGTGCTCTCGTAAGTGTCCAGATAGTTTTGCAGCTCCGCCTCCAAAGCACAGTAGGCAGCCTCGGCCCCCAGCAGGTCAGCGTCCTCGGCGGGATAGGTGGATGCCCCGATAGCCCCCGCCGTGCCGTTGCCCAGCGTTGCCAGCGAGGACATACAGGACTGCATCATCACCAGCAGCAGGAACACCGCCACAAACAGCAGCGCCCCCACGGGATGCCGCTTGACGAAGCCCACGACCCGGGCCGCCAGCTTTTCCGTGGTGACTGCCGTTTTTTCGGCGGCCTTGGCCCCTTGCTTGGCTGCCTCACGTGCTTGTTTTGCATATTGCCGCTTGATCTTCTGCTTCTGGATCAGCCGGGACAGAGCGTTGCCCCGCATTTCCGGATGCTCCTGGGCGGCCATGCGGTAGTGATAGTCCGCCGTGGCCTTGATGTACCTGGACTCGGCCTTGCGGACAGCCTTGGCCGGGTGCTCCCGGATTTTCTTTTGCACAAACCGCTTGCCGTGGCGCAGGGCGGACTCGCCCACCAGCTCGGAGCGGTGAGCGCCCTCGGTGCCCACATTTTCCTGCTCCACCTCGAAAATCTTGCCATGCACATAACCGTGAACGCCGCCGCCCACCGTCCCGGCCACCCGGCGAACCGGGCCGGGCGGCTTGGGCGGTTTCTGCTTCGCCAGCTTTTCCTTGGCCTTTTCCAGCTTTTCACCCCGCTTTTCCATGCGGAGCTTGCTGGCGGCGGTCTGCTCCTGCTGGCTCTTGTGGCGGAACTTCGTCGTCGCAAACTTCGCTTTAGCTTCTTTGGCGGCGTTGCCGCCAAAATCCGCCCGCTCCGTTGCTCCTCCTCTCCCTACAAAGTCCTCCGACTTTGTGGGGACCCCATTTGAGGACTTCGGGACATTTTGTCCCGAAGTGGCCCCGGCCTTATTCGTCTTTTCGTTCATGGGCCATATCCTCCGGGCGGGTGGTCAGCAGGTTATAGATCTCTCCCTTGGGGAACCGATCCACAAACGGGATGGTCACATTCCCATAGAACAGCAGCCCCTCGCCGGAATTGGAGTGAGTGATGTAGGAGAGCTGGTGCTCGGAAATGCCCAGCTGCTTGGCGAGAATCGCCCGATCACTTTGGGCTTGGGACAGCAGGATCAGAAAATCCGTGTTGTCCAGAATGTTGGAGATGGCCGGGCTTGCCAGCAGGTCTTTCACATTTTGGGTGAGGGCGCTGGGAACGCAGCCCTTTTTACGGAGCATCTTCCAAACGGCTACAAAGTAGCTGGCGGTGAGCTCGTCCCGCAGCAGGATATGGAACTCGTCAAAGTAGCACCATGTAGCGATCCCGGCCTTGTGGTTGGCGTTCACCGCCGCCGTAACAAACTCGTTGGTGGTGTGCATGGCGATCTTGCGGAGGTTTTCGCCCAGCCCTTTGAGGACGATGCACACCACCCGGGAATTGAGGTTGACATTGGTGGGGTGGTTGAACAGGTTAAGGGAGCCGGTGCAGTAGAGCTCCAGCGCCGTTGCCACACGGCGGGCCTCCGGCTCCGGCTGCTTCAAAAGCTCCTCGTACAAATCCTGCAACAGCGGCGTTTTGGCCGTTTCCAGCCCCAGCGCCATTTCCCGGTACACCAGCCGCACACAGCGGTCAATCACGGTTTTCTCAATGGGCTGCAAGCCCTCCCGTCCGCCCACGATCAGCTCGCACAGGGACAACAAAAAATCCGCCTTCATGGAAAGCGGACTTTCATCGTCGTTGGCGTTCATCTGCAAATCCATGGGCGAAATGTGGTGGGGGCTGTCCGGGGCGATCTCAATGACCTGCCCGCCCAGCCGCTGCACCAGCGGGGCGTATTCGCCCATCGGGTCTACCACAATGATCCGGTCGTTGGTGGCAAGGAATACATTGATCAGCTCCCGCTTGGCGGCAAAGCTCTTGCCGGAGCCTGTGGAGCCGAGATACATCCCGTTGGCGGATTTCAGCTTCTTGCGGTCAGCCATGATGACATTATGGGAAAGGGCGTTCATGCCGTAGTAGAGCGCCTGCCCTCCCATGCGAAGCTCCCGGGTCATAAAGGGAATGAAAATCGCCGTGGAGCTGGTGGTCATACCCCGCTGGATTTCGATGCCGTTGTACCCCAGCACCAGCGAGGACACAAAGCCCTGCTCCTGCTGCCAGTCCAGACGCTTTAGGGCACAGTTGT
>ERZ827471.246-NODE-246-length-55622-cov-5.055033_pt1 | contig 55622 bp, 50 predicted proteins | sample MGYA00519772_ERZ827471 | MGnify/ENA primary metagenome ERZ827471 (study PRJEB31778, sample SAMEA3449315) | human gut metagenome | biome: human gut; feature: human-associated habitat; material: faeces | place: United Kingdom | collected 2010/2012 ...
TGGATCCCCCGCCCGGGACCGGGCGGGAACCCACCTCGCAGGTCTGGACCTGCGCTGGTCCCAACAGAACCACCTGCCAACCCGGCAGGAATTTTTTCGCCTTCCGTATTGACACGATGTCAGAACCACGCTATGATACAGATGCTGACACGACGTCAGAACGAAATTTCTCACATCCCCGCCGGTGGGCAGCGGCCCTCCGGCTTGCGAAAGGAGCATCCCCTATGTCAAACCGTATCCTTGTGGCCTATTTCTCCGCCAGCGGCACCACCGCCCGGGCTGCCAAAGCCATCGCCCAGGCCGTGGGGGGCAACCTGTATGAGATCCGCCCCGCCGTCCCCTACACCGCTGCCGACCTGGACTGGACCAACAAAAAGAGCCGCAGCTCCGTCGAGATGAACGACCCCGCCTGCCGTCCTGCCATCGCCGCCCCGGTGGAAAACATGGACCAGTACGACACCGTGTTCCTGGGCTTTCCCATCTGGTGGTATGTGGAGCCCCGCATCGTGGACACCTTCCTGGAGAGCCATGCCCTGGCCGGCAAGCGGGTGATTCCCTTCGCCACCTCCGGCGGCAGCGGCATTGACGGGGCCACCCGGAGCCTCCAGAGCCACTGCCCCCAGGCCAAGTGGGTGCAGGGCCAGGTCCTCCACGGCAACCCCGCCGCCTGGGCCAAGAGGGTCCTGGCAGGCTGAGTCCCCTCCCCTGCCCCTTAGTTTGGTTTGACGCGGCGTCAAAAAACGCCTATAATGGAGCGTACCATCGGCCACCAGCCGGGAAAGAGGGGAACCCATATGCCAAAAGGATCCGCAGCACTGACCAAGGCCAGGCGGGAAGAGATTGTCCAAGCCTGCGCCCGCCTGTACGAAACCAGGAGCTTTCGGGAGATCACCTTGAAGGAGATCGGGGCGCAGACCACCTTCACCCGCACCTCCATCTACAACTACTTCCACACCAAGGAGGAGATCTTCCTGGCCCTCCTCCAGCAGGAGCACGAGGCGTGGAACCAGGACCTGGCGGCCCTCTGTCAGAGCAACACCACCTTGACGGCAGAGGCATTCGCCGAAGCCCTGGCCCACACCCTGGAAAAGCGGACCTGCATGCTCAAGCTCATGTCCATGAATCTCTATGATCTGGAGGCCAACAGCCGCCTGGAAAACCTCGCAGCCTTTAAGCGGGAATACGCCGCCACCCTGGCGGCCCTCCAGCACTGCCTGGAGGTGTTCTTCCCCGCCATGACGGGGGAGGACCGGCAGGCCTTCCTCTATGCCTTCTTCCCCTTCCTCTTTGGGGTCTACCCCTATACCACCGCCACGGAAAAGCAGAAGCAGGCCATGGACCTGGCCCACATCCATTACCCCCGTTATTCCATCTATACCATTACGAAATCCCTGGTGGCCAAGCTGCTGCAGCCCTTCCAGTAATCCCCCTGACGCCGGACCTTGCCGGGTACCCTGGGGTGTTGGGAATGGGTTGGCGCTGGCCATCCCAAGCTATGGAAAGGAGTTTGATTGCCATGGAACCCAACACCATGAAGGCCGCTGTCCTCACAGGGCCCCAAGAGATCACCGTGAAATCCGTCCCCGTGCCCCCGGTGGGGCTTGGGGAGCTGGCCATTCGAGTCTCCGCCTGCGGCGTGTGCGGCAGCGACGTGCACATGTGGAAGGCCGGCCAGGAGCAGCTCTGCCGGGAGGTCAACGGCACCAACTACATCGGCTTCGTGTGCAACGGGGCCTATGCCGAGCAGTTCGTGGGAAAGGCCTCCAACGCCTACCGGCTGCCGGACACCGTCTCCGACGTGGCCGCCGGATGCATCGACCCCCTGATGGTGGCCTACCACGCCGTGCGCAAGTCGGGGATCCGCCTCCACGACCGGGTGCTGGTGGTGGGCACCGGCATCATCGGCCAGCTCATCGGGGAGCTGGCCAAGAAGGCGGGGGCCTCCTATGTGGCCCTGTCCAAGGTCAGCGACGTGAAAACCCAACGTGCCCGGGAACTGGGGATCTTCGACGCCTACTTTGACGGCAACAACTCCCAGCGGGAGGCCCACATGAAGTCCGCCACCCAGGGGGGCTTCGACCTGGCCTTTGAAGTGGTTGGGTCCGGGGATGCCCTGGCCACCTGCCTGGACGGGGTGCGCCCCGGGGGCACCGTCGTCATGATCGGCAACTCCATGGACCCGGAGATCCCCTTCGCCATGAACCGGGCGGTGCTCCAGGAGATCCGGCTCATCGGCAGCGTCTCCTGCACCCGGAAGGAGTTTGAGGAGACCATCGACCTCATCGCCTCCGGCATGATCGACCCGGAGAAGTACGTCACGGAAGTCCTTCCCCTGGAAGGGCTCCAGCGGGCCCTGGAGCGGCAGACCGACCCCCAGGACCCCATGGTGAAGTTTGTCATTCGGCCCTAACCCAAAAATCGCCCCAAACAGCAGCAGGGCGGAGAGGAATCCTCTCCGCCCTGCTGCTGTTTTTTAAGCACACCGTGGCCTACCCCTCCTGGATGGGCAAATAGATCCGGGTCACGTAGTTCTGGGGGTCTGCCGTCATGGTGGCCCCCACCAGGTACTCCTCCAGGGAGGTGCCGCGGAGGGCCAGCCCCAGCCGTTGGGCATAGTCCTCCAGGGCCAGGTAGGCGGGCAGCATCTCCGCATAGGGGCCCACGTACAGGCAGGTCACCGCCCGGAAGGCGGGGATCTGCCGGCAGAGGGGGGACTGGGAATCCGGATGCTTGACCCGGTAGCACACCTCCAAGTCCCCCTCGTTGTCGGAGGGGTCCTCGCTGAACTGCTTCTTGTAGTCGGAGTGGAAGATGGCCATGTTGACCTCCACCGGTTCCAGCCCCGCCTGGTCCATCGCCTTGAGGAGCTCGGCCCGGCGGGAGATGAAGAGTTTGCTGGCCTTCCAGTAGCACTGGTACCGGGTGTAGGCCACCCAGGTGGCGGGGAAGTCCACCACCGCCAGGGCCGTGGCCTCCCCCACCGGCCGGGACCCCAACAGGGACAGCCCCCCCAGAGCCCGGAGGATGTTGTCGATGAGGGCATCGTATTTGGCCACTACCTGGTCCCGCTCCCGGCGCACCGCGTAGAGGTGGCCCTCCAGCTCCCGGGAAAGGGTGGCCAGGTCCCGCTGCTTCATCAAGGCGGCGATGCGCTGGTTGGGCAGGTCCAAGGCCTTGAGGCTGGTGAGCAGCAGGACCTCCTCAATCTGGCTCTGGTCGTAGTAGCGGTAGCCGTTCCGGTCGTCCCGATGGGCGGGTTTCAGCAGGCCCTGCTCGTCGTAGTGCCGCAGCTGCTTGGCGGTGACGTTGCAGAGGTTGGCCATCTCCCCCACGGTGTATCTGGTTTCCTTCATCCCCGGGCCCCCTTCCCGCCCCAGCCGATTTGAGCGGCTGGAGCAGCGTGCATGGAGTATTTTTATATTGTATCCCAATTCCGGAAAAAGTCCATCCTGTTTTCTGTGGCGCACAAAAGTTTCCCATAGGCGGAAGGTTTTCCGTGGGCACTCCAGGGGTGCTGGGATGGGAGGCCCAAAATCGCAGGGTTTCCTGCGTTTTTATCCCCCGTTTCTCCCGGCATTCCGACCGGTATCCCGTCATTTTTTCCTTCTGCCTGCCCTGGCCCCGTCTGGAAACATTCCTTGACCTTCCCCGGCAGGGAACCTTTATACTAAAAGAAACAGGGGCACCGCCCCCTGACGTTGTACCGACCTACCACCTTGCAATCCATTGAACATGGGAGGGATTTTTTCTTGTCGAATCATTTCATTCACCCCTATATGCCCAACAGCGTCCCCGAGATTGAAGGGGAGATGCTGCGGGAAATCGGCGTGGGGGACGTGTCGGAGATCTACCGCTCGGTGATCCCCGAAGACCTGCTGTTTCAGGGGGAGATGGACCTGCCGGCCCCCATCCCCAGTGAGCAGGCTCTCAAGCGCCACATGAACGGCCTGCTGGCCCAGAACACCTCCACCGCGGAGGCCCTCAGCTTCCTGGGGGCCGGGTGCTATCAACGCTACATCCCCGCCGTGTGCGACGAGATCGCCAACCGCTCGGAGTTTCTCACCGCCTACTGTGGGGACACCTACTCCGACCACGGCAAGATGCAGGCCATCTTCGAGTACGCCAGCATGATGGCCGAGCTGCTGGAGCTGGACGTGGTGAGCTACCCCACCTACGACGCCGGCCAGGCGGTCTCCTCCTCCTTCCGCATGGCCTTCCGGCTGCGGCCGGACCGGAAGGAGATCCTCATCCCCGCCCACATGAGCCCGGAGATCCGCTCCCAGGCGGAGGCCTACTGCGCCCCCTTCGGAACGCTGGTCCCTGTGGCCGATCCCGGGGGCATCCTGGACCTGGAGGATCTGAAGGCCAAGCTCTCAGAAAACACCGCCGCCGTCTTTCTGGAGAATCCCTCCTTCCTGGGGGTCTTCCAGCCCAAGGCCAGGGAGGTCATGGACCTGGCCCACCAGGCCGGGGCCCTGGGCATTGTGATGCCGGAGGTCTCCTCTCTGGGGGTGATGGATCCCCCCGCCCGGTACGGGGCCGACCTCGCCTGCGGGGACATCCAGCCCCTGGGCATCCACATGCAGTACGGCAGCGGCTGCGCCGGCTTCATCGCCATGGACAATGACCCCGCCCTGGTCAATGAGCTGCCCACCTATCTCTACGGCATCTGCGAGACCGGCAAGGAGGGGCAGTACGGCTGGGGCCGGGCCCTCTACTACCGCAACAGCCACGCCTCCCGGGAGAAGGCCAAGGAGTACTTCGGCACCGAGTGCGGCCTGTGGGCCATCGTGGCCGGGTGCTACCTGGCCACCATGGGCCCCCAGGGCATGCAGGAACTGGGGGCGCGCATCCTGGCCTACGCCGCCTATGCCCAGCAGAAGCTGGCTGCCCTGCCCGGGGTAAAGGTGAACCCCGCCCCGGTGTTCCAGGAGTTCGTGGTGGACTTCTCCGCCACCGGCAAGACCGTGGCGGAGATCAACGCCGCCCTGCTGGAGCGGAACATCTTCGGCGGCGTGGACCTGGGCCGGGCCTTCCCCGACTGCCAGGGCCAGGCCCTGTACTGCGTCAGCGACACCACCACTGCGGCGGACATCGACACCCTGTATGCCGCCCTGGCTGCAATCTTAGGAGGGAGCGCCCAATGAAACTGGATGGAAGACGAGATTTTCACGAAGCCCGGTGGGATGAGCCCATCCTCATGGAGATGGGCACCCCCGGCCAGCGGGCCATCCTCACCGAGGCCATTGAGCCCCAGGTAGCCCAGGCGGTGGGCAGCCCCACCGACCGCCTCCCCGCCGGCTACCGCCGGGCCCAGGCCCCCAAGCTCCCGGAGCTGGGTCAGATGCAGCTGCTGCGCCACTACCTCCGCCTGTCCCAGGAGACCATCGGGGCGGACATTAACATCGACATCGGCCTGGGCACCTGCACCATGAAGTACAACCCCAAGATCCACGAGACCTTCGTCCGGGACCCCCGGTTCTCCGAACTCCACCCCTACCAGGACGAATCCACCACCCAGGGCATTCTGAAGGTGATGTACGAGACCGAGCAGTACCTGAAAGCCATCTCCGGCATGGACCGGTTCAGCCTCAACCCCGCCGGGGGGTCCCAGGGGATCTTCTCCAACGTGGCGGTGATCAAGGCCTACCACGACGCCCGGGGAGAGGGGGCGCAGCGCAACGAGATCATCACCACCATCCTCTCCCACCCCGGCAACGCCGGCACTGCCGCCGCCCTGGGGTACAAGGTCATCACCCTCTACCCCGATGAGAGCGGCATCCCCGACCTGGAGGCCCTGAAGGCCGCTGTGTCGGAGCACACCGCCGCCCTGCTCATCACCAACCCCGAGGACACCGGCATCTACAACGAGAAGATCCGCCAGTTCGTGGACATCGTCCACGCCGCGGGAGGGCTGTGCGTCTATGACCAGGCCAACCTCAACGGGCTCATGGGCATCACCCGGGCCCGGGATGCGGGGTTTGACCTGTGCCAGTTCAACCTCCACAAAACCTTCTCCTCCCCCCACGGCAGCCAGGGGCCCGGCTCCGGCGCCCAGGGGTGCACCGCCGAACTGGCCAAGTTCCTCCCGGTGCCCACGGTGGAGTTTGACGGGGAGAAGTACTACCTGGACTACAACCGCCCGGACTCCATCGGCAAGCTCCGGAAGTTCTACGGCGTGCCCGCCGTGGTGCTGCGGGCCTATGCCTACATCCGCAGCCTGGGGGCCGACGGGCTCAAGCAGGTCTCCGAGCTGTCCATCCTCAACAACAACTACCTGCTCAAGAAGATGGAGGCCGTCCAGGGAATCACCATGCCCTGGGCCCCGGGCAAGCGCCGCCTGGAACAGGCCCGCCTGAGCTGGGAGAAGCTCACCCAGGACACCGGGGTCACCACCGACGACATCGACCGGCGGATCGTGGACTACGGCTTCCAGAGCTACTTTGCCAGTCACCACCCCCGGATCATCCCGGAACCCTTCACCCCCGAGGCCTGCGAGACCTACTCCAAGGCGGACATCGACGAGTACACCGGGGCCCTGAAGGCCATCGCCGAGGAGGCCTACGCCGACCCCGACCTGGTGAAGACCGCCCCCCATGCCGCCGCCCTGGCCACCCCCATGGTGGGCGACCGGCTGGACAACATGGACACCTTCGCCTGCACCTGGCGAGCCTACCAGAAGAGAAAATCGTGATCCGCTTGCCTGCCCGTCACGGGCAGACTGCCCTGCGGCGCCGGGTTGGGCCCCTGCCCTGCCCGGCGTCCGCAAGAATTTTGGAGGGAAGGAGGAGAGTCCCTTGGGACTTTCGTTTTCCATAGAGGGCACGGTGTTCCTGGTGTTCTGCGTGTTCGCCATTGCCGCGGTGGGGTACCTCATCGGGCGGATCACCGTGAAGGGGGTGAACCTGGGCACCGCCGGGGTCTTTGTGGCCGCCCTGCTCTTTGGGTGTTTCTGCTACCCCAGCCTGGCCGGTCAGCTCTCGGTAGACGGGGTGAGCTACGTCACTGACGGGCTGAAGATCGTGGAGAACCTAGGCCTGATGTTCTTCGTCACCGCCGTGGGGTTCATCGCCGGGCCCACCTTCCTGAGTAACTTCAAGAAGAACTTCAAGTCCTACGTCTGCCTGGGGCTGGTGATCATCCTCTTTGGGGCCCTGGCCTGCGTGGGGTGCATCCTCATCGGCCGGCACTTCACCGACCTGGCCGACGACGAGTTCACCGCCATTCTCGTGGGCCTGCTGGCGGGGGCCCTCACCTCCACCCCGGCCTTTTCCGCGGCCAAGGCCACCGTGGCCACGGCGGAGCTGGAGTCCCTGGTCTCCGTGGGGTATGGCATCGCCTACCTCTTTGGGGTGGTGGGGGTGGTCCTCTTTGTCCAGCTCATCCCCAAGCTCACCCACGCCGACATGGCCCAGGAGCGGGCCAAACTCAACCAGGTGGACGCCGCCGAGCACCGCCAAGTCACCAGGAAGCTGATCCAGGTGGATGACTTCGGCTTCATGCCCCTCTCCCTGGCCATCCTCTGCGGGGTGGTGGTGGGGAGCATCCACATCGGTAACTTCGCCCTGACCACCACCGGCGGGTGCATCCTCATGGGCCTGGTGTTTGGCCACCTGGGCCATCTGGGCCCTGTAAACCTCCTGCCCAAGGAGACCACCTTGAAGGCCCTGCGGGAGCTGGGCCTGGTCCTCTTCCTCATCGGGGCGGGGGTGGCCGGCGGGTCCCGGTTCGTGGAGTTCTTCCACGGGATCTACTTTGTCTACGGCGTCATCATGACGGTGCTGCCCATGGTGGTGGGGTACCTCTTCGCCAAGTATGTGCTGAAGCTCTCCCTGCTGAACAACTTGGGCTCCATTACCGGCGGGATGACCTCCACCCCGGCCCTGGGCACCCTGCTGTCGGTGTCCAAAACCGAGACGGTGGCCGCCGCCTATGCCGCCACCTATCCCATCGCCTTAATCTCCGTGGTGATCGCCTCCCAGGTGATCATCCTCACCCTATCCTAAATGCAACCACAGAAAGAATCGAGGTAATGTTCCTATGTTAGCAGTGGTCAAAGAACACCTGGGCCCCGGCTTTTCGGTCAAGGAGGTCCCCTATCCCGTCCTGCGGGACACCGACGTCATCATCAAGGTCCGCTCCGTGGGCATCTGCGGCAGCGACGGCCCCATCCTGGCAGGCACCCGGCCGGTGCCCTATCCCCTCACCCCCGGCCATGAGTTCTCCGGCGACGTGGTGGAAGTGGGCAAGGCCGTGAAGAACCTGAAGGTGGGGGACCGGGTCACCCCCTGCATCGTCATCGGCTGCGGGGACTGCGACATGTGCATCGAGGGCAAGGAGGTCCTCTGCGACGAGCTGGTGGAGACCGGCATCCACGTGGACGGCGCCATGGCAGAGTACGTCCGGGTGCCCGCCAAGGTGTGCCGGAAAATGCGGGACACCACCACCTACGACCAAGGGGCCTCGGTGGACCCCATCGCCTCGGCCTACCGCACGGTGAAGGCCTCGGGCATCACCTCCAAGGACGTGTGCTGCGTCTACGGTGCCGGGCCCATCGGCCTGTACGCTGTACAGCTGATCAAGCTCCGGGGGGTGAAGACCGTCATCTGCCTGGACACCGACGCCGGCGCCCAGCGGCTGGAACTGGCCAAGGAGCTGGGGGCGGACTATACCATCAACGTCTCCCACGAAGACCCGGTGGAGCGGGTGCGGGAGATCACCGACGGCGCCATGGCCGACTATGTCCAGGACTGCGTGGGGGCCGAAGGGGTGCCCATCGCCGCTCTGAAGATGCTCAAAAAGGCGGGCACCTACGGCATCACCGGCCTCTACCACACCCTGCCCCAGGTGGACCTGGGAGACGTGGTGCGCCGGGAGATCAAGATCTTCGGCACCATCTGCTACACCCGCCAGGAGTTCGAGGAGTGCCTCCACTTCGTGGAGGACGGCCGGGTGAAGGTGGAGCCCTTCATCACCCACCACTTCCCCCTGAAGGACATGGAGAAGGCCTATGAGGTCTATCAGTCCAAGCAGTGCATTAAGATTATTTTGAATCCTTGAGGTCCCTCTATCTCAACAGAAAACAGACCGGTCCGGGGAGCGGCAAAGCGCTCCCCGGACCGGTCTGTTTTCTCTCCACCAAAGGGGCTGGGGCAAGTAGCGCCGAGAAAAACCGCGCCCCCGGGCGGCAGCACACCGTCCGGGGGCACATCTGAACCGGGAATCTGGAAATCCCCCTCGGCCTGTCTTCTCAAGAACCAACCAAGATCGGATGCCGATTCACCAACGGGACCGTCAGGGTCTGCGTTTCCGCATCCCATCCGCTCTGCCAATAGAGCTTTGCCTCCGAATTGGGGTGGTTCCCGTCGTAAATGGGAATCATTGCCTGACCATACAGGGTGCGAACAGGAGCGCAGAAGTCCTGTTCGGAGATGCCCATCATGGTGTACGCGGTGTCTCCCATTTGGTATCTGTCCCACATATCCGTCTGCCCAAGCCAGTTTTCATACCCGATGCGTTGTTCCACAGGCCACCAGAACGGGGTCTGTCTGTCGGGATCATTGAAGACGTCATAGGGCTCATTGTTGTCCCGCATCATCTCAGCGCGCACCTGATACAGGTCCAGAACCGAGGCATAGACCACACCGTCCACCACCTGGAGTTGGATCGCATCGGTAGCCTTCTCTTGGACGATACCGTCTCCTTCGTCGTCGATGATATGATACTGGGCCACCACGTGGATATCCGGATTAATCCCCTGCTCCATTTCATCCAGCATCCGCTGGACCATCACCACTGCTTCCGCGCGGGTGGAGGCCTTGTTGGGCCGGAAGCTGTCATCCGGGTAACCATTCACCACGCCGGCTTTGGAAGCCACATCTACATATCCCTTCATCCAATCCAGGATTTCCTCGTTGTCGGTGAAGGGCAGGTCCTTACCCTCTTCCTGCTTCGCCTCATACACCTGTCCCAGGGCTCTGGTCACCATCAAGGCGATCTCATACCGGGCGATGGGCTTCTCCGGACGGAAGTTCCCCCCGTTGTAGTCGCTGGGCACCACCATGCCCGAGTACAGGGCGGCTTCCGTCCAGCCCTGGGTGGTCAACCAGTGGTTGTCCATGTCGTTCAAACGGGGTTCATAGTCCACCGTATCCGGCCAGGGGCCTGTTCCCTTGACCTTAATTTTGGCATGGTCCTTCATCCACGCCACCGTCTCGCAGCCAGGGGTCAAGTGGGTGGCGTCCAGTATCATTTTGGTGAACTCTGCCCGGGTGATGGTCTTCTCCGGCTTAAAGGTCCCGTCGGGATAACCGTCCACCCAGCCAGTGGCCACCGCTTTCTCGATCTCTGCCTGGGCCCAGTGGTCCTCCACATCCGAGAAACTGCCCTCCGTGGAAGGTGCCGCGAGTGCCAACGGCACCATCATGGTCGCCGCCAGAAGCAGGGCAACCGCTTTTTTCCATAGTGTCATTGTTTGGTCTCCTTTCTGTCTTTTAGAAGTCTCCTTCTATTTTATTAGACGTCCTCTTTTCCAAAATGCAACTATTTTTTCAAAAATTTTTTATTTTTGGACAAAATGGGGCGCAGGCCGTGTTGGCCTGCGCCCCATTCCTTCACGGCGCTGTACTCCAAGGGGTTTTCATGGGCAGCGTCATGGTCTTTGTCTCTTCATCCCAACCACCAAGCCAATTGAAGAGGATCTTCTCTTGGGGGTTGATGTCTTTGCTGTACACTGGGATCATCACCTCGCCATACAGCATCCGCGCCGGCGCCACCAACTGCATCTTGCTGGTGGACAAATCCTTCACCGCCGGCAACATATCGTAGGTGCAGGACCGGCTTCCCGCCTGAAAGGAGGTCACGCCGCCAAAGGTTCCGTCGATCCGCTGGGTGATGGGATCCCAAGATAGGGTGCACTGGTAAGGCTCTGCCGCAGCGTCCCACCCCTCCAAGGCATCCCGGGCGGAGACATAGAGGGTCCCGTCCACCACCTGGACCGTAGGGTCATCCAACGTCACGGTCCGCTCATTGCCCCAATTGTCACAACTGACCTGCACGGTGACGTCATCGGTAACGCCCTCCTCCATCCTGTCCAGCATCCGCTGGATCATCACCACCGCCTCTGCTCGGGTGGAGGTGGCGTGGGGTTGGAAACTGCCGTCGGGATAGCCGTGAAGGACCCCCGCCTTCACCGCCTCGTTGACATAGCCCTTCATCCAGGGCAGGATGGTGTTGTCATCGGTGTAATCCAGGGCATCCAGGGGTTGGTTCCCCTCCTTCACCTGTCCCAAGGCCCGGGTGGTCATCAAGGCGATCTCGTACCGGGCAATGGGTTTTTCTGGACGGAAATTGTGGTAGTTATAATCCTGGGTCACCACCATGCCGGAGACCAGCGCAGCGTCCATCCAGCCACCCTCTGTCAGCCAGTGGTCCGCCATATCTTCCATGGGTGCCTGGGCCTGGCTGGCCCCTTTCATCCAAGCCACGGTTTCACTGTCGGGGGTCAGATGAATGGCATCCAAAAGCAGTTTGGTAAACTCTGCCCGGGTAATGGTCTGTTCTGGCTGGAAGGTCCCGTCGGGGTAGCCATCGGCCCACCCAGCGTCCATGGCCCGCTGGATCTCTTCCTGCGCCCAGTGGCCCTGAATATCCGCTGGGGCTGTGTCTGCCCCCTCCGCTGGCGCAGCTGAGGCCAGCGGGGTCACCATCGCCGCCGCCAACAAACCAAGTAACCCACGGCTCCATGCTCTCATGTAACCACTCCTCTCGCCCTGCCATGCAGGTCGCTCTCTATGTCTTATTAAGACGGATTTTTTCGCAAATTGCAACCTCTTTTCCGCAATTTTTCTATTTTTTTACTTCTCCATGCAAAAAGCCCCTGGAGGTCAGGTGTCATCCCAACCTCCAGGGGCTTCGCCGCCGTATCTTGATGTGCCGTTACAACAGGTCCCGGCGGCCCAACACCGCCGCCAGCTCATCCCGCTTGAGATACCGCTCCGGCCCGGTGCCGTCCATCACGCCGGCCTCCTGGGCCCGCTTCCAGGCCCCCTCTTTCTGGGACCACGCCGGCTCCGGCAGCGTCGCCGCGTGGCGCTCCGCCTTCTGGAGCAGTTGGTAGGCCTGCTGGTCGGTCATCTCCTGGATCAGTGTTTCGATGTCCATCGTTTCATCCTCCTCCGATGTCTCCGGCAGCTTGGCCGGGCGTTCGATGACAAAATAATACTTCACCTGCCGCCGGAACAGGGTGTAGTCCCCCCGGGTCCTGGCGGTTTTTGTGCTGGCCGGGTCGTTGAGGTACACGGTGTTCCCCCGGATCTCCCACACCAGCACGAAGTGCCCGGAGCTTGTCCACAGCCCAGGGCCCATGCAGGCGATCACCAGGTTGCCCTTGGCAATCTCCCCCTTGGCCTGGGCGTGGAGGCTGCTGTTGGGGTTGCCATACAGGCTGCTCCAGTTCATCTGCCGGCAGGTCAGCCCATACCGGGCCGCCGCCGGGGGGAAGTAGCCATAATACGTCCCCTGGTGGGGTGCCTTATAGCCGTGGGCCAGGGCCCAGGCGCACTCCGTGGCCGGGGTGACCTGGGGGTCTGCCCAGGTGGCCAGAACCATGGCCATGGCCGTGGGGCCGCATCCAGAGGCCCCGATGGTGGTCTTCTCCCCCCGGGCAGAGTAGTCCTTGGCGGACCACCGGGGATCGGTCTGTAAGTAGGATACCGGCTGCTGGTTCATTCTGCGCCCTCCTTTGCCTTCTCCACCTCCGGCAGGCCGGCCACGCTGGTCAGCAGGGACAGGATCCCCGCCAGCACCGCCGCGGAGGCCACCACCGGCCAGCACACCTGGCTGAGTACCGCCGCTGCCCCAATGGTGGCCACCGCCGTCTGGGCCATGGTTTTCAGGGCCCGGATCCCCGCAGCCTGCCACCACCGCTTGGTCTGTTCGCTCATATTCCTCTCTCCTTTCTCATTGGTCGTGGGCCCGCAAATTCAGGTCCTTCTCGATTCTGTCGATGGCCTCGTGAACCGGGCCGTCGCAGCCCTGCTCCTCCAGCCCTTTCAGGCAGGCCAGCACACCGTAGGTCAGCAGGGTGTTCTCTTTGCGAATGGCCCGCAGCTCCTCGTCCTGCTCCCGCTGCCGCAGGGTCCAGCGATAGACCCGGTTGTAGGTGGTCAGCAGCAGAAGCAGCCCCGACAGGGCCGCTCCTGCGGCGGCTGCCGTCTCCCAAGGGATGTCCATATCCTCTCCCCCCTTTCCCTGTGGCCTTACCCTGGGGGAAACGCCCCGCCGACGGGGACAGTTTCGTACACGTCCGGGGAAAATTTTTTTGAAACCCGAGAAAACCTTCCCCCTGCCGGGCATACTACCTGGGAGGTGAGACACATGAAAGACATCGAACTGCTGCAATACGTCCATGAAACCGCTTCCATGGGCGTCCTAGGCCTGCGGGACCTCCTCCCGCAAGTGGAAAGCGCCAAGATGAAACAGTCCCTGCACACCCAGATCCACGAGTACCAGGACATCGCCTCGGACTCCGCCAAACTCCTGCAGTCCAAGGGCAGCGAGCCCAAGGACCCCGGCCTGATGGCCCGGCTATCCTCCCAGGCCATGTCCACCATAAAGACCCTCGCCGACTCCTCCGATTCCAAACTGGCGGAGATGGTGATTCAGGGCAACAACATGGGGGTCACCAAGGGGCTCAAGCACCTCCACGACTACCAGGGCAACGACCCCAAGATTCGTGCCCTGGCCGAGAAGCTTTTGGCCACCGAGCAGGCCAACGTCTCCCAAATGCAGCCCTTCCTGTAAGGGCGCCCCAGAGGGCATCCTCCCCTGGCAGCCCCCAGGGCCCCAGCCACGGTTCCATCCCTGGCTGGGGCCCTGGGGTTGGCGGCCGCCCCCTTTCCAGGCATCGCCGGAAGGAAGTCCCGCTCCCTCTTGACAAGACCTGAGAATTTTTTTATACTGGATCTCAGAATGCAAACAGCAAGGATGGGAAGCAGTACGCGCAGAGCGGGGAACCAGAGAGGAGACGGTGGGTGCAAGTCTCCCCCCAGCGGCGTGGAAGTCGTCCCGGAGCTGCCTGCCCGAACCCCAGTAGGGCAGGCCGGAATCCCCCGTTACGGGAAAACAAGTGCGGGCAGCCCCTTGGCCTGTCCGAACTCAGGTGGTACCGCGGAAGTCCTTTCGCCCTGAGTCCCTAACCGGGACCGGGGCGTTTTTTGTTTCCCGGGCCAGGCGCAGGAGGTAATTATGAACGAGTCATTGTATCCCTTTGTCAACCACACCACATACGACCTAAAAGCCCTTGGGGCCATGAACCGCCTGGCAGAGCTCAGCGTCCGCCGGGAAAAGTCCCGCAGAACCAAGGGGATCTGCGGCGTGCTGGGCCTCATCGGCCTGGTGGGCGGCGTGTACTGCTACCCCCACCAAAACCTGGTGGGCAGCCTGATGATGCTGTACGGCGTGATCCTGCTGATCCTGCTCATCTCCTGGAAGAACTTCCAGCTGCGCTCCTCCCAGCGGCAGCTGCCCCAGGGGATGAAGGAGTGCACCTACGAATTCGATGAGGAGGAGATCATCTGCACCACAGCCGCCGGGGAGCAGCGGTATTCCTACGAGCAGGTCTTTGCCGTGGTCTCCGACATGGCGTGGTATGTCATCTTCTTTGACGCCAGCCATGGCATCATCCTGGACAAGAACGGCTTCTCCGTGGGGGATGCCCGGGACTTTAAGGCCTTCATCGGGCAGCACACCCAGCTGCCCATCCAGGAGTACTAAACGATCCGGAACGAATGGCAGCCGCTGCCTCCCCTGCGAGGCACCTTTGCGGCTGAGAAGTTTGTTTGCCCGGTATCTGTCCGCGCAAACACCGAGGAAACGTGGTTCCGGCCTCTTCCGAGGCCAGACGTCTGCAACGCAGTGAGAAAGGAAAAAACCTATGAGAAAAGAATTGTCTAAGGTCTATGAGCCCCAGGAAGTGGAGGGGCGGATCTATCAGCAGTGGGAGCAGAACAAGTGCTTCGCCGGCATCCGGGACGCCAAGAAGAAGCCCTACACCATCGTCATGCCGCCCCCCAACGTCACCGGGCAGCTCCACATGGGCCACGCCATGGACTGCACCCTCCAGGACATCCTCATCCGCTTCAAGCGGATGCAGGGCTACGCCGCCCTGTGGGTGCCGGGGACCGACCACGCCGGCATCGCCACCCAAATCAAGGTGGAGGAGGAACTGCGGGTGAAGGAAGGCCTCACCCGCTATGACCTGGGCCGGGAGAAGTTCCTGGAGCGGGTGTGGGACTGGAAGCACCAGTACGGCGACCGCATCGTCCGCCAGCAGAAGAAGCTGGGGGCCTCCTGCGACTGGGACCGGGCCCGGTTCACCATGGACGAGGGGTGCTCCAAGGCGGTGCGGGAGACCTTCTGCGAGCTGTACGAAAAGGGCCTCATTTACAAGGGCAGCCGGATCATCAACTGGTGCCCCCACTGCGTCACCGCCCTGTCTGACGCGGAGGTAGAGTACGTGGACAAGCCCGGCCACCTGTGGCACATCCGCTACCCCCTCACCGACGGGTCGGGCTACCTGGTGGTGGCCACCACCCGCCCGGAGACCATGATGGGCGACACCGGCGTGGCCGTCAACCCCAACGACGAGCGCTACCAGCACCTGGTGGGGAAGACCTGCATCCTCCCCCTGATGGACCGGGAGATCCCCATTGTGGCCGACGAGTACGTGGAGATGGACTTCGGCACCGGCTGCGTGAAGATGACCCCCGCCCACGACCCCAACGACTTCGAGGTGGGCCTGCGCCACAACCTGGAGACCATCCGCGTCCTGGACGACAACGGCGTGGTCAACGCCAACGGCGGCAAGTACGAGGGGATGGACCGCTATGAGGCCCGCAAGGCCGTGGTGGCCGACCTGAAGGCCCTGGACCTGCTGGAGAAGGAGGAGCCCTACAGCCACAACGTGGGCACCTGCTACCGCTGCCACAACGACGTGGAGCCCATCATCTCCGCCCAGTGGTTCGTGAAGATGGCCCCCCTGGCCAAGGAGGCCCTGCGGGTGGTCTATGACGGGGAGACCCGCTTCGTCCCCGACCGCTTCGCCAAGACCTATACCAACTGGATGGAGAACGTCCACGACTGGTGCATCTCCCGCCAGCTCTGGTGGGGCCATCAGATCCCTGTGTGGTACTGCGACGACTGCGGCCACATGACCGTCAGCCGCACCGACCCCACCGTGTGTGAGAAGTGCGGCTCGGCCCACATCCAGCGGGACCCCGACGTGCTGGACACCTGGTTCTCCTCTGCCCTGTGGCCCTTCTCCACCCTGGGCTGGCCGGAAAAGACAGAAGACCTGGATTATTTCTATCCCACCGATGTGCTGGTCACCGGCTATGACATCATCTTCTTCTGGGTGGCCCGGATGATCTTCTCCGGCTGTGAGCAGACCAAAAAGACCCCCTTCCACACCGTCTTCATCCACGGTCTGGTCCGGGACGACCAGGGCCGGAAGATGTCCAAGTCCCTGGGCAACGGCATCGACCCCCTGGAGATGGCGGAAAAGTACGGCGCCGACGCCCTGCGCTTTAACCTGGTCACCGGCAACTCCCCGGGCAACGACATGCGCTTCTACACCGAGCGGTGCGAGGCCATGCGCAACTTCGCCAACAAGATCTGGAACGCCTCCCGGTTCCTGATGATGAACCTCACCATCGACACCAACGCCCTGCCGGAGAAGCTGGAGCTGGAGGACAAGTGGATCCTCTCCAAGCTGAACACCGTGGTCCGGGAGGTCACGGAGAACATGGACCGCTACGAGCTGGGGGTGGCCGCCCAGAAGCTCTACGACTTCATCTGGGACACCTATTGCGACTGGTACATCGAGATGACCAAGGCCCGCCTGCAAAGCGACGACCCCGCCGCCAAGGAGCAGGCCCAGCGGGTGCTGTGCTACGTCCTCACAGACATCCTCAAGCTGCTGCACCCCTTCATGCCCTTCCTCACCGAGGAGATCTGGCAGGCCCTGCCCCACGAGGCGGGCAACCAGGTGCAGTTCCTCATGCTCCAGGCCTGGCCGGAGTACCGGGATGAGCTGGCCTTCCCCCAGGAGGAGAAGGCCGTGGAGCTGCTCATGGACGCCGTGAAGGCCGTGCGCACCCGCCGCTCGGAGATGAACGTGCCCCCCTCCAAGAAGGCCCACCTCACCATCGCCACCGGGGAGGAGGCGGTGTTCACCGCCGGCATCCCCTTCCTCAAGCGGCTGGGGTACGCCAGCGAGGTCACCGTCACCGGCCCCAGCGGTCTGGGCAGCGACAAGGAGGAGGCCGCCCGGGGCGTGGTCACCGTCATCACCCACGCCGCCCGGATCGGCATGCCCCTGGCCGAGCTGGTGGATCTGGAGAAGGAAAAGGCCCGCCTGGCCAAGGCCCTGAAAAAGAACCAGGCCGAGCTGGACAAGCTCAACGCCAAGCTCGCCAACCCCGGCTTCCTGGCCAAAGCCCCGGAGAACGTGGTGAAGGCCGAGCAGGAGCGGGCCGAAAAGCTGGCCGCCCTCATCGCCCAGCTCCAGGAGCAGGCCGCCTCCCTGTAACGTCAGAAACCCGGAACCGCAAACAAATGCCGTACGCCCCGCCGTTCCCAAACGGGAACGACGGGGCGTTTTGCAAAAAATTTCTTCTTTTTTCAAACTTCTTGTAAGAAAACCCCACCCCCAATCGTTATTGGGGTAGAGGGAGGTGGGCGCGCCAAATGCTCCCTACGCTGCTGGCCGGGCTGGAGGCCTCCCCAGCCCAGACCGACACATTCATTCAATTTTACAAGGCCCATTCCGTGGGTCTATATCGCTATGCCCTTTCCTGGGTGAAGAACCCCCACCAGGCAGAGGACATCGCCCAGACCGCCTGGCTCCAATGCGTCCAGCACGCCCAGCGGTTCTTCTCCCTGCCGGAGGAGAAGCGGCTGCCCTGGATGGTCACCCTGGTCAAGCACGCCGCCCTCACCCACCTCCGCACCGCCGGGCGCACGGTCCCCCTGGACCCAGAGGCCGACCTTCCCGCCCCAGAGACGGGGGACCCGGGCGACATCATTGCCATTCTCCGATCCATGCCGGAGACCTACCGCACCGTGCTGGAACTGCGCTTTCTGGAGGAGCTGGACAGTGCGGAAATCGCCCGGCGGACGGGGCTCTCCGTTTCCGCCGTGGACACCCGCATCCACCGGGGGCGCAAGCGCCTCCAAGAGGCCCTGCGAAAGGAGGGGTACGGCCGTGGATAACGCCACCGAATTCTATCACATCCGCAACGCCCTGCTGGAAGCCGCCCTGGCAGACTACCAGGACGCCGCCGCCCTCCCCCCAGAGGCGCCGGCCCTTTCCCCCCGCTACCGCCGGTGGGAAAAGACGTTCCTCCGGGACCCCTTTGCCAGCCTCCACCGGGGCCGCCTGGGCCGGAAACGGGCTCTGCGGTTGGCCCTGTGCGCAGCCATCCTGCTGGCGGTGTCGGTGGGGACGGTGTGGATGGCGGGGCCGGAGGCCCCCGTCCTCCCCGGCACCTGGAGTTTTGAGGCTCACGAGGCGTATGACTCCTACCAGTTCCACGGCAACGCCCCGGCAGAAGAGATGGCACTGTGGACCCCGAGGTTTTTGCCAGAAGGGTATGAACAGACGGAGTTCGAGGACCTTGGAAATTTGGTGAACATCTTTTATGATTGCAGCAACCTTGACCTGTGGATTCAGCTCTCCTATCTGAGGCTGGAGAATGGGAGCAGTTTCCACCTGGACAATGAGCGCCACAGGGTTTCCGAAATCTCTGTCAAGGGACTCCCGGGCCAACTGTACACCGCCTTAGATGACAGCACCAACATGCTTACTTGGTTTAACCGTGATGCGGGCTATGCGTTCCTCGTCTCTTCTCGACTGGATACCGATACCTTGCTGGACATTGCGGAGAGCGTAGACATTGTCCACGAAGAAAGATAAAAATTTTGGATTTTTTGTAAGAAAACCATCTCCCCAATCGTTAATAAGGCAAAGAGGCCATTTTCGGGCATCTCTTTTAAATATTATTGTATTGTAAGGAGGTTATCGTATGGTAAAACGCATTCTCACTATGGCACTTGTGGTTGCTGTCTTGTTTTCTCTCAGTCTGAGCGCCTCCGCCAGATGGGATGGTGCCGACCAATGCTCGGTATCCCTTAGCTTTTGGGGCTCTACCGCATCCTGTTCTGCCAGCATAACAGCAAACGAGCGGACCGCGAAAGTCACCGCCTCCATCTCCCTCTACCGTGTAAATAGCAATGGTACGTTATCCAATTGCGCAACATGGCCAGTCAAAACCGGAACAGGGAAACTCTCTTTAAGTGGTTCCTACTCTCGTGCTGTATCTGGTAACACCTATCGTCTAATCGTATCCGGAACCATCAAAGATAGCACAGGTACACATTCCATCAGTGCCTCCGACACCGAAGTTTGTCCGTAACCCCGCAGAAAAGCACATGTTCCACCTACCGTTACTATGAAAGGAGTTTATTATGAAAAAGCGCATGATTTCCTCGATTCTTACTTTGTGTATTGCTGTCTCACTTGTGCTTCCCGTTTATGCTGCTGATAACTCTGTTTCTTCAAAAATTGATCAGGATATGGAAGCTATGTGAAATGCTTTTTTTAACGTCAAAGCAATCACTGTTCACTCCGTCGATAATGGCATCATTACATACGCCTACAAATTAACAGATGATGTCACAGACTACGTAAGAGTTCAACATTGCGATGATGGAAGTGTTGTTCTAAATGTTTGGGAAGAAGATAGAAATAACACTTTAACTGTTTTAGAAAATGGAACTCTCTTATTTGACGGAAAACCACTAAAAATTTCTTATTCCACTTCTTCTTTCACCACTTTAGAAAGCCCTAGTCCTATTAACAGCATAAACGCAGAGATTTCTAGGGCTCCTGGGAGGTTTAGATATTACTACAGCAGAACTCCTTTCCCCGGGACGGCAGGCTACTTCTCTTCGGAGTATAATCTAATCTCTAATCCTAATATTGAGCTGACAAAAAAGATTCGCGAGGAAACAGGAGCTATTATTGGCGCAGCTCTTGCCGCCTCTCTTTTTCCGGGTAACCCCTTAGCTGAAGAAGCATGCTCTCAAATTTTCGCTGAAATCGGTGCGCGTCTTCGTTCTAGAGCCGAAGCCAGAGCTGAAGAGAGCAAATGTTTATCCTACCGCACTCATATTTATAGTTGTTCCAAATCTACATCTTTTGACTTATATCGCAGATTTTATAACATATATTATACTAATCCAAACTATTATGATAAATATGACGATCCTGTGGAGGAAACCTTTTTCGAATATCGTTCTTATATCGCCGGATAACCCCTCCACCGACCGGTAATCCAAAGGTTGCACCCTTAAGGGAGGGATCTTTATGCCCACCGCTCAGACAGTCTTTTCTCGGATCCGGACCCTGGCCTCCCTCTGCGCCCTGCTGGGGGCGGCAGCCATCGTCCTGTATTTTCTCAGCCCCGGCTATGGGTTTGCGGACCGTGACATCACCCCCTACTACTGGGGCTCTGTGGGGTTGGATGGGGGCATCTTTCTGCTGTGTCTCCCCCTGATCCGCCTGAGCCGCCGCCTGCCGGAGAAGGCCCGCAAGGCCCTCCGAGGCTACCTCATCGCCTTGGTGATCTTCCTCCTCTTTCAACTGGTCCGGTCTCTGGTGGTACTCGCCTGCCTGGCCGACCTGCTGGACCTGCCCCGCGCCACGGTGCGCAGCCTGGAGGGGGCCCGGATCGGCGACTGGAGTGCCGTGGGCCTGCTCCCCTACTTAAAGAAGGTGGCGGGAGATCTCCCCCTTTGAGGGCGCTCCCTTGCATTCCCCGCCCCCAGGTGGTATAATTAGAAATAAAAAGACCCCCGAAACAGGAGGTGATCCCCATGCGTTTCCGCAACCGAAGCTGGGAGCTGTTCTTCCTCCTCCTGGCCTGCCTGGCCCAGGTGGTGACGGTGCTGGCCTGCACCCTGTGGCGGGAGGTCATCTTCCTGCCGGAGCGTTGGCGGGTCCCCGCCCTCACCCGGGAGTACCTGGTGTGGTACCTGGACGAATACGTCCCCCCCATCGACTATGAGAGCCAGCTGTTCTCCCTGTACTTCCCCTTTGCTCCCCTGCTGGGGCTCCTGCTGGTGGTGGGGCTCGTGTGGCTGTTCTTCCGGTTTTATCGGAAGGGCCCAGGACAGAAGAAGGTCTTCTTCCCCCTGGTAGCTGCCGGCTTCCTGGGGATCTTGGGATTCTCCCTCTGGCTGTGGCAGTACGGCCAGCCCTACTACCTCTGGATGGACGTGGTTCCCCTGTGTGTCCTGTCCTGGCAGGTCCTCCTCCTTTGGGGGATCCCCTGGGTCAGCGCCCGACGCCGGCAGCGGTCCTTGCCTCCGCTGCAGACCTAAAATTTTCGCACAGACAGTTCCCTCCTCAGGCCAAAACACCCCCCTCCCCACCGCGCAGGTTTCTCTGCGGATGGGAAGGGGGGTGTGTTTCGTAGGGAAATTAGGGATCTTGGGGGGAGGTGCCCTCCTCCCCGGAGGGAAAGGACGCCAGAAGGGTGTCCCGCACCTGGCGGTATCGCTTCACCGGGATGGGGATCCGGCTGCCGTCCACCATCTCCACCTCATAGGGCCGGATGCAGACCAGGTGGGTGCCGTTGACCGCATAGCTGCGGTGGATCCTGTAAAAGCCCGGCCCCACGCGGTGTAAGAATTCGGAAAACCCCACTCTGGTCCGGACGGTCCGCCCTTCCAGGCAGTGGATGACGCAGCTGCGCCCCTCCGCCATCACCGAGACAATTTCCCCAGGCCGCAGGAAGCAGGTGTTCCCCCCTTCCTCCGCCACGGGGATGCGGTCCTGGCGCGCCATCCCCTGGAGCCGGTCCTGGATGTACTTCCGGGTGGTTTGTCCCAAGACGTTGACGAAGGTCTCCCCCTCGGCCAGTTTCAGCTCTCCCATGGGGTTGGAGACGTGAAGGCACTTGATTTTTGGCCCCGCCTCCCCCAGCTCCCAGGTGACGGTACACCGCTGCTGGGCCTGGAGGCAATAGCCCACCTCGTCGTCGGTGGTGGTGAGATACCGCCCCACAATGGTGCAGGCGTTGCCGGCGTTTTGGGCCACCAGGAACGCCTGGTGCAGCAAGTGGCAGGGCTGAATCTCCTCCATGGACCGGCGGAGGTCCGCCGCTGTGGCCTCCCGCCCCTCCACAAACTGATGGGCGGCAGAGCCAATCCAGATCACGTCTCGGTCTAAGTACTGCAGCACGTATTCACAGTCCAGTTGCCAATACCGGGTCAAACACGCTTGGGTCAACCGGACCAGTTGTTCCACTTGACGGTTTCGCACGATGACACCTTCCTTATTCCTGGCGCAGCGCCCGCATCCCCTTCCCGGGACAGGGTTCGGTTTGTGGCGCTTTGAGAAGGGCATGGGCTGCTGGCTTTCTCTGTTCCCGTTCAGTATACCACTGCCAAGGGAACACGACAAGAACCATTCGATCCAATTTTAAACCCACTCGGTCAAATCGGGGACGAAGTTTCCTCTCTGTTTTCCACAAATTCTTCCCCTTGTTTTTGGGATCTCCCGTCTTTTGCCCTCTGCCACTTCCCCCGGCGGCGTGTTCACCGCCCGGGTGGTGCTGCACCTCCCCCTTCCCCAGACAAGAACCCCCAGCAGGCGTGCGTTCGTCCTGCTGGGGGTTCTTCTGCGGAGGGAGGGGATCGTTGGTCAGCCTTTCTCCACCACCGCTTCGTATTTCTTCAAGGCGTCGTTCCACTTGGCGTAGTTCTCATCGTTTCGGTGGTCGGTGAGCAGGCCGGTTTCCTCCAGCCAGCCGGCCAGGTAGTGGGTGACCTTCACCGCCCCGAAGTGGTTTAGGTGGTCCCCTTTGTCCCGGGTGTCCTTACTCCAGTCAATGGGGATCTGATCCTGCTTTAGGTTCAAATCCAGGTACTCGCACCCCATCTCCTGGGCCAGAGCCTGGATGCCGTTGTGGCGGGCATAATTCCAGTTCACCGGGCTGGGTGCGCTGAGGAACACCAGACGGGCGCCGTTCTCCTGGCAGAGCCGCTGAATCTCCTTGACATAGCGGATGTTCCGCTCCGGGATCTCTGCCGCCGTCTCAACGGGCTTCATATACTCCCCGGGGTTTGTCCCGGAGATGGTGGCATAGTAGCGGTACCCTTTCCAGTCATCGGTCCATGTGAAATGGGTTTCCCCCAGAAAATCGTTCCAGCTGAGGGTTTTCCACCGGTTGTGGTATCGGAACACCGCCAGGTGGTTGGCCAACCGGGTAAAGATGGCCTTCTGGGAGGGGACTTCCCGGTAAATGGCATCGGTTTCCAGGATCACAACCTTGGGTTTCTGGTTCTCCAGCGCCCGGATAAACAGCTCCAGGGTGTAGTCCAGGGTCTGGGAACTGGTCCCACACACATAGGCCGTGTACCCCTTATCCCGCCACAGGTCCATGGGGGTGATGGAGGAGTAGGCCTCGCTGTCCCCTAGCACCAGGACGTCGATGGAGTTCTCCCGCTCCCCTAGGATGCCGTTGGCGGTGACCTCCTCCATGCCGAACTCCGACATGTTGTTCTTGGGGACAAAAAGGGCAGACAGCCCCACCAGGATCCCCAAAAGCCCCGCCAGAAACCCCACCAGGGCCAAAACTCGTTTCGTTTTTACCATAGGATGCCCCCCTTAAAATTGTGCATAGATGGGGTCCACCGGCACATAGCCGATGCCGTACGCGCCAAACACCACAATGCCCAGGATCAGCCCATAGCCAACCAGCCACTGAACCGCCACACTCCGCTGAGACAGTTCTTTCCGGATGTGGTGGCCCCGCTCCTGAAGAACTTCCACGACAAAGACCACCACCAAGGTCAAAAACACCACCAGGCAATCTTTTTTGTCCAAACCCAGAGAGAAGATGGTCCCATCCCGCAACGTGGTAAGGGAGAATTCTGTGACCATCTTTCGGAACATGGCCAGCCCGGCCCGCAGGCCATCGGCCCGGAAAAACAGCTCGCCGATGCAAACCAGCACCGCCGTGCGGGCAATCTGGAACCCCCGGTAAGGCAGGCACTCCCGGTTCACATGGAACCGTTCGGCCCATCGCAGGGTGAGAGGTTCCGTGAGGTTTTCCAGCAGAATCCAGAAGAAGTGATACATGCCGAAGAAGATAAAGTGCCACCCTGCCCCGTGCCACAGGCCGTTGCCCAGCCACACGCAGAAGAGGGCCACGGACCCCGCCAGCAGAGGGCCATAGTGGGGGCCCAGCCGTTTTCTGCCCCAGGAAGTGAGCTTCTTCATGGGCTTTGCCATGGAGACGGGATAGAACACATAGTCCTTAAACCACGTGCCCAAGGTGACGTGCCACCGCCGCCAGAACTCTGCAATGTTGCGGGAGAAGAAGGGCCGGCGGAAGTTCTCCGGCAGGGTCACCCCAAAGATCTGCCCGCTGCCCATCACCAGGTCCATGGTGCCGGAAAAGTCCATGTACAGCTGGATGGTGTAGCACACCACCGCCACGGCGATGACAAATCCGTCATACTCCGCATATCCGGAGAACACCTGCCGGATAAAGAGGTTCAGCCGGTCGGCCACCACCACCTTTTTCATCAAACCGAAGAGGATGCGCTGCACTCCAAACAGGAAATTCTCCCACCGGATGGGGGGCACCGCCCACAGCTGGTGGGCGGTGTCGCCGTACCGGCAGATGGGCCCCTCCATGATCTGGGGAAAGAAGCTCATAAACAGCGCCAGGCGGAAGAGGTTTCGGTCCGCCGGGATCTTCCCTCGGTACACGTCAAAACAGTAGGACACCGCCTGGAGGGTGTAAAAGGAGATGCCAATGGGCATGGCAAAGGAGGGAATGTTCACCGTCAGGGACAGGCCCAACAGCTGGAACAGATGGTTCAGGTTGGTGGCAAAGAAGGGGGTGTACTTCACCAACAGCAACAGCCCCAGGTGGAGCACCACCCCAAAGGCAACAATCCCCGTGAGCTGCCGCTGGAACCGGCCGCGGACGGCCTTCCGCTCCTCCTTGGGGGCGGCGGCCAGGCAGCGGTCCCGTTCTGCTTGGATACCCTCCAGCCAAAGGCCGATGTGGTGAACCGACAGGGTGGAAAAGAGCAAATAGGCGATCAGCTTCCCGCTGATCGCCCAAAAAAAGAGGTAGCTGGCCAGCAGCAGGACCACCCGGCGGGGCTTTTGGGGCAAAACCGCATAGAGCCCCACCGTGGCGGGCAGCAGCAGCACCAGGTATTGCACGGAGAAGTAGGAGTACAGGGAGAACATCTCACCCTTCCTCCTGGAGCCGGCACACCATCTCCCACAGATTCTCCACGGAATTGAAGTTCTCAGGCACAATCTCTACGGTGGGGATGAGGATGTCAAAGGCGTCCTCCAACTCTGCCACCAGGGCGATGATAGAGAGGGACTCCAGGTGGTGTCCGTCCACCAGGTCCTTGCAGTTGGCGTAGTCCACGCCGGGCTGGATTTCCTCCAGAATTTCAATCAGTCTTTCCATAGATTCCACTCCTTTTGATGATTGGGGGTATTCAGGGGATGGGTAGCCAGATGGTCCCGGGCCAGAACGGCCCGACCGTCCGGGGTGCACAGAACCACCCCCGGCAGGTCCCGGCTGAGGAAGAGGGCAATCCCCTCGGTCATGCAGTAGGCTCCCGCCTGCTCAAACACCAGCACGTCCCCGATCTCCAGCCCTCCTAAGGGCAGGCGCTTGACCAGGATGTCGTTGATGGTGCACAGGGCTCCACAGAGGGTCCAGGGCTGGGGCTCCTCCCCCACCCGGGGGGAGAGGGGGCGCACCGGGGGGTGCTTCATGGCCATGGACTGGCCATAGTACACCAGCTGGTGCATGCCGCCGTCCACAATGGCATACTTTTCCCCCCGGTTCTCCTTGACGTCCACCACCCGGGTAAGGTATGTGCCGCACCCGGCGGCGATGCTCCGCCCCAGTTCCAGGGTGATCTTGCCCCGGAAGGTCAGCCCCCGCAGCAGGTCGGCAAACTCTGTCAGAAAGGTTTCCTCGTCCATCTCGTCCTCGGGGAAGTAGGCCACCGGGAACCCGGGGCCAAACTCCAGCTCCCGCAGGGGATGGACCGGGGTCAGGCTGGCCAAGAACTGATCCACCAAGGCCAGTTCCCGGGCCAGGCGTTTCAGGGAATGCTTCTGGGTTCCGGAGAAATACTGGATGCCTCGGATGTCCAGGCAGGGGTCCTCCCCATAGTGGTCTAGGATCCAACGGATCTCCTCCTGGTCCATGCCGAACTGGTTGCCGCTGGTGAGCCGCAGCAGCAGGGAAATGGGTTTCCTGGCCGCCAGCGCCGCCCCATAGAGGACGGAAAACTGGGTCATGGACTCCACGGTATAGCATCCAATCTCCCCCTGGGCCACCAGTTCGCCCATGGCGGCGGGTTCCTTATACACCCCAGACAGCACATACTGGTCTGGGGACAGCCCCGCTTGCTGGCAGAGGACCAACTCACCCGGGGAGCAGATCTCAAACCGCTCCACCACCCCGTTCAGGGCGGACAGGAGGAAGGGGTTGGCCTTCACGGCGTAGCACAGGCCTACCCCCTCTGGGAGGTGCTCCCGCAGGGTAGCCACCCGCTGGGGCAGGGCCGCCAGGTCAAAGACGTACAGCGGCGTGGTTTCTCGATGGAGCACTTGGTGCAGTTGCAGGTCGGTCATGGGGTCGTCCTCCTCTCCAGCAGGGCTTTCCGGTCCACTTTTCCGTTCTTATTGAGGGGGAAGGTCTCACAGGGGCGGAGCACCGAGGGCACCATGTAACTGGGCAGCTGCTGGGCCAGGGTCTGGCGCACCTGGTCGGGGTCCGCCGTGCCCAGGTAAAAGCCAGAGAGCCGCTGCCGCTTCTCCTCAAAGGTGCAGATGCACCGCTCCACCCCCGGGACCTTGGCCACCGCCCGCTCGATCTCCTCCAGCTCGATGCGGTGGCCCTGGTATTTGATCTGAAAGTCCTTCCGTCCCCGGAAGTAGAGCTCCCCCTCTGCCCCGTACTGTCCCAGGTCCCCGGTGCGGTAGATGGGCTCCGGCCAGCAGGGGTTGGTGGGGTTGGGGACAAAGGCAGCCGCCGTGGCCTCCGGGGCCCGGTAATACCCCAGGGCCAGGGCCGTGCCCCCCACGCAGATCTCCCCCACGGCGCCAGGGGTGGTGATGACCCGGTCCCCCTGGTCCAGGAGGAAGACCCGCTCGTTGGGGAAGGGCTTTCCAATGGGGATGCCCTGGGGATAGTCCCGGCCCGGCTCCAAGATATGATAGGTGCAGTTGCAGGTGATCTCTGTGGGGCCGTAGAGGTTGACAAACACCGCCTCCGGCAGGTGGGTCCGCCAGGCCCGCAAATGCTTCTCCGGCATGACCTCCCCGCTGAACAGCACCCGCCGCACCGTCTCCGGCACCCGGTAGTCCAGCCCATGGAAGGTGGAGATCAGGCACAGGGCGGACACGGCCCAGGTGAGGCTGGTCACCTTTCGGTCACACAGCCAGTCCAGCAGTTCCTTGGGCCGGGAGAAGAGTTCCTTGGGCACCACCGAGAGCTTTGCCCCGGTTTTCAGCATGGTGTACAGGTCCTTCACCGACACGTCAAAGTCAAAGGGGGCCTGGTTGGCCAGGATGTCCGTGTGGTCCATGCCGAAACAGTCCACGAAGGTGTCGATGAAGTCGATCACCGACCGGTGGCTCACCACCACCCCTTTGGGCTGGCCGGTGGAACCAGAGGTGAAGTTGGTGTACAGCGGGTCGGTGTCCACCACCTGAGAACGCACCGCCTCCAGCCGTGCCGGCTGGAGGGGCGCTGCCAGCAGCTCCTCCACATCCAAAATGGCCTCGGGGGAGAAAATCTCCAGGGCCCTGACCCGGTGGGCCCGGTCAGTGATAACGTAGTTTGCCTGGAGCACCGACTGAATCTGCCGCAGCCGGGCCGGGGGCAGGTCCGGGTTCAGGGGGACATAGAACCCTCCAGCATACACCGTCCCCCAAAAGGCCCAAAGGGCCTGACGGCCTTTCTCCAAAAAGATCGCCACGGGCTCCCGCAGGGCGATGCGTTCCGTCAGGGCAGAACCCACCTTACGGCAGCCCACCTCCAATTCCTGAAAGGTGGCCGTGCCCCAGGCGTCCTCCACAGCGACAGCGTGGGGGCGAACCGCGGCGCTGTATTCCAAATATTCCAGTACCGTTTTCATAGGGATTCGTTCCTTTCCTCTCCGACGGAAATGCCGGAGAGCTCCTTGGTTGGTTGGGATGGTACCAGAATACGGGAAGAAACTTTACCCCAGCTTCAGCCTTCCTTAAAGTTTCTAAAGAAATGCCACATTTTTCTCGGAAATGAGGCAAATCCCCTCCCTGCCCTGCGCTCCCTATACAGGAAAAGACCCAGGACGCGTTAGCGTCCCGGGTCTTTCGGTCTCTCCGGTCCTGCCGGAAGGGTGATGACAAACTCTGTGTGGTACGGCGGGGTGGGCGGGAACACCGCTGCAATCTTTCCCCGGTGCATCTCTACGATCCGCTGGGCAATGGACAGGCCCAATCCCGTCCCCTTTCCGGTGGTCCTGGCGTGGTTGCCGGTAACAAAGGGCTGGAAGAGGGTGGCCGCCAGGTCCGGGGAGATCCCCACCCCGTCGTCGGCAATAGTCAGGCGGACCGCCTCTTCCGTTTGGGTCAGAACCACATAGAGGGTGGTCCCCCTGGGGTTGTGCTTCATGGCGTTCCCCAGGAGGTTTTCCAGCAGCCGGCGCATCAGCTTGGCGTCAAACCACAGGGGCACCGGCGGGTCCGGCAGGTCCGCCTGGAGGCAGAACCCCTGCTCCGTCAGGTCCAAATACTTCTCCGCGAAGAAGGTCCGGACGAAGGCCCCGAAGTTGGCCGTCTCCCCCTGCATGGGGTAGTCTGGGTGTTCCATCTGGGTAAAGAGGAAGAGGTCGCTCACCAAGTCGGTGGCCAAACGGGATTTGGTGAGGATGGCCTTGCGGTACTGCCCCACCTTCTCCGGCGGGACCTTCCCCTCCTCCAAAGCCTCGGTGTACCCCTGGATCACCGTGAGGGGGGTGCGCAGGTCGTGGGAGATGTCTGCAATGAGGGCCTGCTTCTCCTGGTACACCCGCTCTTTCTCCCGCCGGGCCTGGTCCAGCTGATCCAGCAGACGGCGGAAGCTGACCACCGTCTCGTCAAACTCGGAAGGGATGTCCTCCTGAGAAATCTCCGCCGCCTTGCCCTGTCCATAGGCCTCAATGGCCTGGCTGAGGGGATGGATGCGTTTCTTCATCCGCCAGGGGAAGGAGAGGATGCACCCCAACACCACCAGCAGGATGCAGGGCACCCCTGCCAGCCACAGAGAATTGGCCCAGCGCAAGCTCTGATCGTACTCCCGCTCCCCCATCCGGGTGGCGAAAAAGACCAGGGTGCGCCCCTCTCCCGTGGTGGTCTCATAGGTGTATTTCTCCGCCATACTGTTGGTTTTGGAGATCCCGCAGAGGAGATTAAACTCCCGCTGGGTCAGCGCCTGCCGCCCGGCAAAGAGGTCCCCTCGAAGAATATTGTAGTCCTCATCCAGCACGCAAGAGGACAGCAGCTTGGGGGCCTTTCCTGCCTCTGCGTAGGTGCTCAGATACACCGTGTACTCCACCGAACCGTCGGCTGTCTGGCTCTGAAAGACGTCCAGCAGCTTGCCGGAATGGTAGTCATCCAGCATGTCCAGGTCCTCGAAAAAGACCTTCTCTCCAATGGTGCGGTTGCTGGCGTAGACCGTATGCCCCTCGTCATCAAAGATCAACAAGGAGACATTCTTGGCGGGGATGGCCCCATAGTCCTCTCTCTCCAAGGCCTCCTGGTACTGGAGAAGATCGTCGATGTAGAAAAAGGCCGCATTCATCCGCTCATTGACCAGGTACTGAAACAGGCCATACACCCCCACCAGCAGCAGGGTATAGACCAAAAAATGCAAGGTGCAGAACAGAACCAGGCTATTCTGCTTTCTCTTATGTCTCTTCAATTTTATACCCCAATCCTCGCACGGTTTTGATGTATTTCGGATGGGAGGGGTCGTCCTCCACCTTGGCCCGGAGATTGGAGATGTGCACCATCATGGTGTTCTCATCGCTCTCATAGAGCGCCCCGCCGATGCAGGCGTAGAGCTGGGCCTTGGTGTACACCCGCCCCGGCGCCGCCATGAGTTTGGCGGCAATTTTCAGCTCCGTAGGGGTGAGGGGCACCACCTCCCCGTTCTTCCGCAGGACCATCTTCATCAGGTCCAGCTCCAGGGGGCCTACGGTGAGCAGGGGGAGGGCTTCCTCGCCTCCCTCCCCTTCCCCGCCCAGCTGGCAGTACCGGCGCAGGGCAGCCTTCACATAGGCCACCACTTCCAGGGGGTGGAAGGGCTTGGTGATGTAAGCGTCCGCCCCCAGGTTCAGCCCCAGGATCTTGTCGGTGTCCAGATCCTTGGCCGAGAGGATCAGCACGGGAAGGTTCCAGTGTTTCCGGATCTCCCGGAGCAGGTCATAGCCGTTCATCCCAGGCATCATGATGTCCAGGATGGCCAGGTCCACCTTCTGGGTTTCCATCAGCGTGAGGGCCTGCTGGCCATCCACGGCGGAGAGGATCCGGTACCCCTCGCCGCTTAAATAGAGGGAGAGCAACTCCACAATGTCCATATCGTCTTCTGCAATTAAAATGGTCTGCCCCACGGCAGTGCACCATCCTTTCTATCGCCCGTCCTCCACAGGAGGACAAAAAAGCCCAACCGCCCTCCGGCATCTTCGCCGGCGGCAGTTGGGAGGGGAGAACGCAAAGCAGGCAGGTCCGGCAGGAGAACCCTTTGGCACGGCGGGACCTGGCCATGCCCGCCCCGTTCTGGGTTTCGGCGGCGCCGCAGCGGATGCCGGCTGGTCTTTGGTGTTTCACTGTTCTGCCAGGGCACTGGTCCCTGTGTTTTCTATTGTAGCCCAAAGGCCAAGAGGGGTCAAGGAATCTTGGGCATTCTTAAGAATCGTTAAGAATTCTTAAGATTTCTCCTGGGGTGCCGGAATGCTTTATGGTGCGTTTGTCCCCTTCTTCCCCCGATGAAGAGAGACGAGGCGAATCGCCTCGTCTCTGTTTCGTCCGCTCCGGGATTATAGGTATCGCCCCGTAATGCTCTCCGGGCAGGCCGCCACCTGGGCGGGGGTGCCGGCGGCCACGATGCGCCCCCCAGCCTGGCCGCCGCCGGGGCCCAGGTCGATGAGGTAATCGGCGCTGCGGATCACGTCCAGGTCGTGCTCGATGACCACCACCGTGGCCCCCTGGTCCAGCAGGGTCTGGAACACCCCCAAAAGGGTGGCCACGTCCAGGGGATGCAGGCCGATGGTGGGCTCGTCAAAGACGAAGAGGGTGTCCGCCTGGCCCCGGCCCATCTCGCTGGCCAGCTTCAGCCGCTGGGCCTCCCCACCGGAGAGGCTGGGGGTGGCCTCCCCCAAGGTGAGGTACCCCAGCCCCAGGTCCGCCAGGACCTGGAGCCGCTGGCGGATGGGCTTCCAGTCCCGGCAGGCCGCCAGGGCCCCCTGGATGTCCATGGCCATGATCTCGGGGAGGGTGTAGGCCGCCGCCCCGTCCTTGGCGGTGTAGGTCACCTGGTGGGCTTTCTTCTCATACCGGCTGCCCCGGCAGGTGGGGCAGGGGATGTCCACATCAGGGAGGAACTGCACGTCCAGGCTGACGCTCCCGGTGCCGTCACAGGTGGGGCAGCGGAGGCGGCCGGTGTTGTAGGAAAAGTCCCCCGCCTTGTACCCCAGGGCTTTGGCCGCCGGGGTTTTGGCAAAGACCTTCCGCAGCTCGTCGTGGACGTTGGCGTAGGTGGCCACGGTGGAGCGGACGTTCAGGCCGATGGGGGTGGCGTCGATGAGTTTGGCCCGGGTGATGCCTCCGGCCTCCACCCCCTTTACATGGGCCGGCAGGGAGCTCCCCGCCGCGGCCGCCTCCAGGGCGGGGAGGAGGCTCTCCAGGATCAGGGTGGTCTTGCCGGACCCGGACACCCCTGTCACCACCGTGAGCCGCCCCTTGGGCAGGTCCACCTCCAGGGGCTTCACCGTGTGGATGGCCCCGGTGGACAGGTGGAGTTTCCCCTTGGCAAAGAGGTCCCCCGCCCCCGCCGGCTGACGGACCTGCACCCTGGCCTGCCCGGTGAGGAAGGGGCCAATTTGGGAGGCGGGATTCCGCCCCAGGTCCTCCACCGTCCCCTGGGCTATCACCTGGCCCCCGGCTGCCCCGGCCCGGGGGCCCAGTTCAAGGAGCCAGTCCGCCTGGGCGAGGACCTGGGTGTCGTGGTCCACCAGGAGGACGGAGTTGCCGTCGGCCACCAGGTCCTCCATCACCCGGGTCAGGCCCACCAGGTTGGCCGGGTGCAGGCCGATGGAGGGCTCGTCCAGGACGTACAGCACCCCGGTGGTGCGGTTGCGCACCGCCCGGGCCAGCTGCATCCGCTGCCGCTCCCCGGTGGAGAGGGTGGCCGCCCCCCGGTCCAAAGTGAGGTACCCCAGCCCCAGCTCCATGAGCCGCTGGGCCACCGTCTGGAAGGCCTGGACGATGCTCTGGGCCATGGGGCCCATGGCCTCCGGTAGGGTCTCCGGCACCCCGGCCACCCAGGAGACCAGGTCGCTCAGGGGCAGTTGGCAGGCCTCGTCCAGGCCGATGCCCCGGAGCCGGGGGGCCCGGGCGGCCTCCGACAGGCGGGTGCCCCCGCAGGCAGGGCACACGTCCTCCTTGAGGAACTTCTCCACCCGTTTCATGCCCTTCTCGTCTTTCACCTTGGCCAGGGCGTTCTCCACGGTGTGGACGGCGTTGTAGTAGGTAAAGTCCAGCTCCGCCACATCGTTAGAGTTCTTGGCGTGGTAAAGGATGTGCTTCTTCTCCGCCGGGCCGTGGTAGACGATGTCCTTCTCCCGGTCCGTCAGGTCCCGGAAGGGTACGTCGGTGCGCACCCCCATGGCCCGGCATACGTCGGTCATCAGGGCCCACATGAGGCTCTTCCAGGGGGCCACCGCCCCCTGGTCAATGGAGAGGGTGTCGTCAGGCACCAGGGTGGCCAGGTCCACCGTCCGCACCACACCGGTGCCCCCGCAGGTCCGGCAGGCCCCCTGGCTGTTGAAGGCCAGCTCCTCCGCCCCCGGGGCATAGAAGGCGGCCCCGCAGGTGGGGCAGGTGAGGGGCTGCCCCACCGCCACCGCCAGGGTGGGGGCCAGGTAGTGCCCGTTGGGGCAGCGGTGGCTGGCCAGGCGGGAGTACATCAGGCGCAGGGCGTTGAGCAGCTCCGTCCCCGTGCCGAAGGTGGAGCGGATCCCCGGCACCCCCGGCCGCTGGTGGAGGGCCAGGGCGGCGGGGACGTAGCGCACCGACTCCACCTCCGCCTGGGCGGCCTGGGTCATCCGCCGCCGGGTGTAGGTGGACAGGGCCTCCAAGTACCGCCGGGACCCCTCGGCATACACCACCCCCAGGGCCAGGGAGGACTTGCCGGAGCCGGACACTCCGGCAATCCCCACCACCTGGTGGAGGGGGATGTCCACATCCAGGTTTTTCAGGTTGTGGACCTTGGCCCCCCTTATCTCGATCCGCTTGGGGGGCGTGGGGTGGGTGGCCATGGGCCACACCTCCTTTCCTTACAGAAAGGAAGGGCACCCTGCCGGATGCCCTTCCTGGGTTATCGGGTATAGTGCACCGCTTCCAGACACAGGCCACAGGCGGGGACGGTCTCCCCCGCCTGGCGACGGTCCTGGGAGGCCAGGATATCCGCCATGTCCCGGGGGGATTTCTCCCCCCGACCCACCGCCAGAAGGGTACCCACCAGGATGCGCACCATGTGGTAGAGGAACCCATCCCCGGTGAAGGTGAGCCGGAGTTCCGGCCCCAGCTCCTGGATGGTGATGGCCTCCAGCCGGCGCACCGTGGAGCGCTTGAACTTTTTCAGGGAGCAGAAGGCCCGGAAGTCGTGGGTACCGCACAGATCCTCGGCGGCCAGGCGCATGGCCGCCACGTCCAGGGGCTCCTGGATGTGGTAGAGGTAGTGCCGCTCAAAGACGTTGGGCAGTTCGCTGTTCCAAATGCGGTAGACGTAGGTCTTGCCGGTGCAGGAGAGGCGGGCGTGGAACCGGGGCTCCACCTGCTCCAGGGAAATGGCCCCAATGTCCGCCGGCAGGTACCGCCGCAGGCCGGCCAGGATCTCCTCCGTCTCCAAATCGGTTTTGGCCCGGAAGGAGGCCACCTGCATCTTGGCGTGGGCCCCGGCGTCGGTCCGGCCGGAGCCGGCCACCTCCACCGGCTGGTCCAGCAGGCGGGTGAGCAGGGCTTCCAGTTTCCCTTGGATGGTCTGTTCGGTGTTCCCCTGCTTCTGCCACCCCTTCCAGCGGGTGCCGTCATAGCATAAGGTCAGGCGGTAATTGGCCACGGTTCTCTCTCCTTTTCCCGGGCCTTGGGGCCCGATGGGCCGCCCGGCAGCACGGGCAGCGCAGTGATACCTTATATTGTAACGGATTCCGCCCCCGGTGAAAAGAGGGGCGGCCTTCTTTTTTTCGCCAGCCCCAGCCCCGAAGGGATTCTCTCCATTTTGCCCAAAAGAAAGCCATCTTTTCCCTTGACGAATGGTATATTTGGGGGTACAATGATCCCATTCCCTCCCCCTTTGACCACACAAAGGGGAAAAAGGAGGCGTTTCTTTGCCACCGAAAGTCATTGGCCCCAAGCGGGCCATTTCCATTGAGATCATTCTTTTCCTGGCCTATGCCTTTTTCAGCGCCTCCTGGATGGTGGGCTCCATCGTCACCACCGACATGGCCCAGGAGTTCGGGGTGAATACCATCCCCTCCTCGGTGAACAACGCCATCTCCGCCGCCAAAATCTTAGGCAACTTCGTGGCCGCTTGGATCCTGGTGAAGCTGGGGCCCAAGTGGACGGTGTCCCTGTCCTGCCTGCTCACCTGCGCAGTGATCGTCGGGGCCTTCTCCACCTCCTTCCCCATGTTCATTCTCACCCGGTTCCTGCTGGGGTTCGGGGGGGCGGTGCTGATGATCTGCATGACCCCCTATGTGGTCTACTGCTTTGAGTCCAAGCAGCAGCCCATTTTCATCGGTCTGAACAACGCCGGGCCCAACACCGGCAACCTCATCGCCCTGCTCAGCGTCACTGCCGTCCGGGGGTGGCTGGGCTCCTGGCGGAGCGTCATCCTCTTCTACGGCATTTTCAGCGTGGTTCTGCTGGTTCTCTGGCTGGTCGTGGGCCGGGGGTATCCCATCGCCCAAACCCAGACGGCGGAGAAAACCCCCACCACCATCTACCATTACCGGGACGGCATGAAGGAGCCCTTCCTCTTCCAGTTCCTCTTCACCATGACCGGCCGGCTGGTGATGTACACGGTGATGCTCTACCTCTTCCCCCTGAACCCCGACTTCACGGTGGATTCCCAGTTCATCTCCCTGATGATCGCCCTCACCGGCATCCCGGGGACCATCCTAGGCATCATCCTGGCCAAAAAGCTGAAGCGGCAGCTCTCTCTCTTCCGGTTTTCCGGGGTGGCCCAGTCGGTGCTGTTCTTCGCCATGCTGCTGACCTCCTCGGGAACGGTGGCCACGGTGTGCGCCATCCTGCTGGGGTTTGTGATCTTCATCTCCACCCCCTCCCTGTTCACCCTTCCCGCCCGGCTCCCCGGGGCCACCCCTCAAAAGGTGGCGGTGATCCTCACCCTCTACTGGACCATGGCCTACATCCTCCAGATGGTGATCTATGCCCTGGTGGTCCACCTGGCCAACACCGTAAGCTGGGAGGTGGCCATGTTCTTCACCGGCTTCTACTCCCTCACCTTCCTGGTGGGCACCTTCCTGCTGCCGGACTTCGACCGGCCTTCCAGCCCGTCCGCAGGAGATGGCACGGCCCCGCCGACTGACGCAACGTAACACACGCCCCCAGGCATCCCGCAGGATGTCTGGGGGCGTTTTGCCGGTCAGTTTGCAGTCAAGGTTACCGTCACCCCTCCGGTACCCAGGGCTGCCGCCAAGCCGGTGGGGTCGACCAGCCTGCCCAGGGGGGTATATGAGTAGGCTGTGGTGAAATCCCCATAGAACAGGACCAGGCAGTCTGCACCATAGAGCATCAGGTCTCCGGTGTGGATCTCCCCCGGCTGGATGGCTGCAGTGGGGAGGGGCTGATCCAAGTTGGCATACTTCTCGTTGCCGTTGAGTTCCGTCATGGACAGGGTGAGGGGCAGCCTAGCCGCCAGAGCCCGGGCGGCCTCGGTGTCCGCCAGGGTCACGGAGTAGGTCTGGTCCCCCACGGAGAGGGTGCAGGTTGTCATGGCCAATTCCTCCTGGGATGGGGTTTGTGGTTCCGCCGGGGCAGGCGCTTCCTGGGCCCCACAGCCCCCGGCGGCCAGGCAAAGGGCCAGGAGCAGGGCGGCCAGCGCCGGGCGGCGGCTCACTGCCGCTCCTCCTGGCTGAGTTCCCGGAGGATCCGCGCGGGCACGCCGCCTACCACGGTGAAGGGGGGCACATCCCGGTGCACCACCGCCCCGGCGGCCACAATGGCCCCCTTGCCGATGGTGACTCCCGGCAGGACGGTGGCGTTGGCCCCGATCCACACCTTGTCCCCAATGACAATGGGCGCCGGGAGCATGGAGGCCCGGCGGGCCACCACCGGGTCATGGTTCAAGGTGGCCAGCACCACGTTGTGACCCAGGAGAACGTCATCCCCGATGGTGATGCCCCCCTGGTCCTGGAAGCGGCAGCCGGAGTTGATAAACACCCGCTTGCCCAGGGTGATGTTCTTGCCAAAGTCCGTGGTAAAAGGGGGGAAGAGGCCGAACCCTTCGTCCACCGGTTTGCCGATGAGCTGGGAGAAGAGGGCCCGCAGTTCCTCTCCGTCGTGATACCCTGTGTTGATCTCTGCGGTGATCTGCTGGGCCCGGCGGGCAGCCTGGGTCATAAAGGCGTGGACCTCTGAGCCCCCCTCCAGCCGTTTGCCCTGGTTCACATGGTCTAAATAGGTTTGCAGTTCCATGGTGTGCCTCCTGTTGTCGGGATGTCTCTTTGCCTGCAGTATAGCAAAGGGGCATTTTTTCTGCAAATACCTTCTCAAAATAATTTTATATGCTTGTAAGGCATAAACATAGCTGTTATACTAAATCCAATGCAAGGAAAGGAGGCGGACCCATGGAACTGCGGGTGCTGCGATATTTTCTCACGGTGGCCCAGGCGGAGAGCATCTCTGCCGCGGCCGAGGTGCTCCACGTCACCCAGCCCACCCTCTCCCGCCAGCTCATGGAGTTGGAGGCGGAGCTGGGCACCAAGCTCTTCGCACGGGGCCGGAAAAAGCGGCGGATGGCCCTCACCGAGGCAGGCAGCCGCCTGCGGTGGCAGGCGGAGGAGATCCTGGCCCTGGCGGACAAGACCCTGGCCTCCTTCCAAGGGGGCACAGAGGAGGTGGCCGGAGAGGTGGCCATTGGCGGCGGGGAAAGCCGGGCCATGGCCCTGGTGGCCCGGGCTTTTCAGACCCTGCACCAGCGGCACCCCGGCATCCTCTGCCACCTCTACAGCGGCAATGCCCAGGACGTGACGGAACGGCTGGACAAGGGCCTGCTGGACTTCGGCGTGCTCATTGAGCCGGTGAACCTGGAGGGGTACGACTACCTCCGCCTGCCGGCCACGGACACCTGGGGCCTCCTCCTCCGCCGGGACCATCCCCTGGCCCGGCTGCCTGCCATCCGACCCAAGGATCTGGAGGGAGTTCCCCTTCTCACCTCCCGGCAGCGGATGGTGGACAACGAGTTTGCCGGCTGGCTGGGCCGGGAGGGCCACAGCCTGGACACCGTTGGCACCTACAACCTCCTCTACAACGCCTCCCTGATGGTGGCGGCCGGGGTGGGCTGCGCCTTGGCCCTGGACGGCCTCATCCACACCCAGGGCACCCCCCTCACCTTCCGCCCCCTGGAACCCCGGGTGGAGACCCACCTGAACCTGGTCTGGAAGAAGTACCACCCCCTCTCCCAGGCCGCAGAGCGTTTCCTGGCCCAGTTTCAGGAGACCCTCCAGGAAATTTGACCGTTTTTGTAAGAATTTCACAATTTCCCCTTGACAACGTCTCCTTTTTTATTTACTCTATTTTATAGAGTAATCTTGAAAGGAGAGTTTACGATGAACGAACCGCCCAAAACCCTGACCCAGGCCGTGGACGACCTCCGCCTGATCCGGCAGGTGCTGGACCAGACCGCCACCTCCTTCCGCACCCTGGCCCCTGAGTTTTTCCGCATGGGGGTGGTCTGGCTGGTTTACGGCGTCCTCTCCTGCCTGGTCATCTGGCCGGACACCCTGGCCTTCCTCTTCCCCGAGGCCTTCTCCGGGTGGGACCCCACCACGGGGTTGCCCCGCGTCCTGTCCGCCCTCCTCCCCTGGGCCCGGGTGGCCCTGTGGGGCTACCTGCTGGTCCAGTGCATCCTGTGGCAGCGCAAAAAGGGCACCTTCCCCGCCCTGGGGGGGAAGGTGCTGGGCATCTGGCAGGTGCTGCTGGTGCTCTACCTCCTGCTGTTCCTGCTGCTGGAGGGGGGCTTCCAGTACCACTCCGCCCTGCCCATGTCCTCTGAACCCACAAGTTTTGCCTGGGATCACGCTTGGGCCCTCTTCTACTACAGCCGGCTCTTCCTGCCCATCCTCTTCCCCGGGATCCCCCTGGTGGTCACTGGGATCCTGCTGTCGGAGCGGCCGCTGTTTGTGCTGGGTCTGGTGGTCTCTGCCCTGGCTGTCTGTTCCGCCTTCGGACCCGGGCTGGTGCCTGTCCCGGCAACCATCCTCCCCCTGTATGCCTTCCTGGTGGGCGTGGGGCTGGTCCAAGTGTTTTACCAGCCGGTGGCCCTGCTGGTGCTGGCCCGGCGCCTCCGGCGCCGGCCGGAAGGAGTGTGAACCCCATGAAAGAACCAACCCCCAACCTCACCCGCGCCCTGGAAGACCTCCAGGTCATCCGCACCGTTTTAGACAAAGCTTCCCCCTCGTTCCAGACCCTGGCTGCCTCCTTCCGGGTGCTGGGGATCCTCTGGCTGGTGCCGGCCGGGCTCCTGGCCTTCCTCCAAGGGGAGAGCCAGATCAGCTACCTCTTTGCCTTGGACCATGGCATAGCTCTGTACGCCGGCCCCAACCTTCTCCTGCTCCTCCAAGGGGCCATCGTCCTTCTGGCGGCGGTGTTCTGCCTGCTCTGGCAGGGAAAAAAGCGCCGGGGGGCCTTCTCCCCCGAGGAGGCCAAGGTGGTCACCCTGTGGCAGGTGCTCCTCCTGCTCTTCCTCGTGTGCACCGTGGCAGGGATGGTGGGCACCTTCTCCAGCGCCGTACAGGAGGCGATGTTCTCCCCGGACTCGCTGGATGGGTACCGGACCTTCTACGTCTGCGGGGCTCTGCAGACCTTTGCCCCTGTGCTCTTCCCCTCCCTCCCCCTGCTGATCACCGGGAGCATGGGCAAAGACCGGGTCCTGTGGATCCTGGGGCTGGTGTGCCTGCTGCTGGGGGTGTGGGGGATGCTGCAATTCTTTTTCCCCTACGCCTCGCTCCTCCTCTTGTTCAACCTGCCTCTGACCCTGTGGCAGACCCTGCAAGGGCCCATCGCCCTGCTGGTCACCGCCCGGCGGCTGCGGATGAAGGGGGCGTGAGCCCATGGAACTGTCCCAGATTCCCGCCGCCTTCCACTCCAAGCTTCGGCTGGCGGTGATCGCCGCCCTGCTCTCTGGCCCCAAGAACTTCCGGGCCCTCCAGGACCTCACCGGGGCCACCCCGGGCAACCTGGGCAAGCAGTTGGAAGTGCTGGAGGCTGAGGGCTACCTCCGCAGCGAGAAGGCCTTCGTGGGCCGCCGGCCCAACACCACCTACACCCTCCTCCCCTACGGGCGGGAACAGTTTGCCCAGTATGTGGCCCTGCTGGAGTCCCTGCTGGCCGGGGCCCAGGGGGAGGAGGGTGCCGATTCCCCCTCGTAACCAAATTGCCCCAGAAAAACGTCCGCCGGCGCAGCTGCGCCGGCGGACGTTTCGGAAGAACAGTTATTCCAGTTTACTCAAATCTACAGTGGATCCCTCTTCCGTAAAAAGATAGATGACCGCGCTCTCCGGAACCCAAACAGAATTGGCACCACCTGGAGGTTCAATTTGTACCCATCCATCTTGCCGGTCCTCAATGGACACCATCCCAGAAAATCCTAAGGTCCCCACGGGAGATCCTCCTGGTTGCTCATAAAATACGGTAGCATCCAAGACCTTTCCCTGGTTAGCTTGGGTAAAGTCCCCAGCACGGGTACTCACGGCTGATTTAGATACAGTCCCCTCCAAAAAGGGCGTATCCTGCCTTGGCACGATCACTTGGTAATATCCGCCAATGCTGCCTACAATAGCAACCACATCATTCTTTTGTAGTTTCTCCGGATAAGGATCCTCCAATGGTACAAACTGATCGGCATATACGCCAGTCGTAGGTGTAGGATCCGTCAACGTGATATAGAATGGAGTAGTTAACTCCACTTCCCGGGTGATAATCCCCGCTTGGGCCACATAATTCATCCATGACAGCTCTTCGGCTTTGACAGGTGCCGCAGGCATATGGATCGACGGCGTCCCTGTACAGGACACCAGTCCCCCCGCCAGCAGCACCACCGCCAGGGCGGCTGCCGGCAACAGTTTTCCCCAGCGGGAGGTCACAGGGTGAAATAGATTGTAAAACCGTGCTTTCATGACGTGCTTCCCTCCTTGCAGTTGGGTAGTGAGAAATACGGCAGGGCGGGTATCCGCCTCCATAACGGACAGCAGGGTGTGGGCATAGGCCTTCCGCTGGGCAGGGGTGGCCTGCGCCAGCACCCGGTCATCACAGGCCAGCTCCAGGTCCCTGTCCGCCTGGCGGGCAGCCAAGTGGACCAGGGGATTGAACCAGTGAACCCCCCGGGCCAGCAGCAGAAGAAGCTTCCCCCACAGATGGCCCCCCTGCCAGTGGGCCAGTTCGTGGCAGAGAATGCCTGCCAGCACCTCCCGGCTGTAGTCCTCCCGGGGAAGGACCACCCGGGGATGCAGAAGCCCCAGGGTCAACGGGGAGGGGGCCGCAGCGCACACCACCACCGGGATGGCCTTGTCCCTGCCCAGGGCCTGGGCAACCGTCTGGGCCAGGGCATCCCCCGCCGGGAAGGGGCGGGCCCCTCGGAGCAACAATCGCCGGAAGGCCAGGTACCGCCCGCCCTGCCACAGGAGGAAAGCTGCCCCGCCGGCAGCCCATCCCAGGGCCGCCAAGTCCAGCCAGGTGAGGTCCAGGGCTGGTGCTGCCGCCTCCCCTGCGGCGGCAGGGGCTGCCGGGGCCGCCTCAGGGGTTGCCTCCCCCGGTGAGGCCGGCGGGGCAAGGGGGACCTCCTCCGGCTGCTGCAGGACCACCTCCTGCTGCCCGGGCAGGGTCACTTCCACCGGCGCCGCGGGGAAGGAGAGCTGGAGGGGGACCACCAGCCGCAGGGCCAGCAGCACCCACGCCAGGCACCACCACCGCGCCTTCACCCGCCCGGCCAGGGCCGGGGAGGCCAAAAGGAGCACGGCCAGCACCACCCCCGTGGTGACGGACACAGACAAGACGTTGGGAAACCATGCGCGGAGAAGTTCAAGCATCCTTCTCCCCTCCTTCCAACGCGTTCAGGTAGGCTTTCAGTTCCTCCAGGTCCTCCTTTCCGATGGCCTGGCTGTCGTACAGGCTGGCCACCAGACTGGGGAGGGACCCCCCGTAGAGCCGCTGGAGGAAGGACTTTCCCGCCTGGGCCTGGTAATCCCGGGCGGAGACTTTGGGGGTATAGAGGTTGGTCCGGGTGGACCGGTCGCAGGACACGAACCCCTTCTCCCCCAGCCGGGCCAAGGCGGTCATCAGGGTGGACAGGGCCCAGGGCCGTTTCCCCTGGAGCTGGGCCAGGATCTCCCGGGCGGTCTGGGGCTGCCGGGCGGACCAGAGGATCTGCATGATCTCCAGCTCCGCCTCCCCCAGGTGGGTCTTTCGGTTTGGCATTGGGATTCCCTCCTTTTATACCTTGTGATATCATTATACATTGGTATAACTCAGGTGTCAACGCTTTTCTTCCCGCCCAGGGGGCACCCTTTGGAATTGTTTACAAACTGGCCATAACTTTCACAGTTTGTCCACAGGATTCCCATACTCTGGTCACAATCGGGGGGTATCCTATGACCTGTCAGTAGCAGGGAAGCCATTCACCTCTGACTTACCATACACACTCTCTTTTCTCTCTCTTTTCTCTTTTTCATGGAACGAACTGGCAGCGGCTCTGTTTGCAGGCCGCTGCCAGTTCCTGTTTGGGCGGGGGCCGCCAGCGGCAGCTGGGACCCCCGCCCCCATCATTCACAACTTATTCACAGGTTTTTTAAGTCTCACTTAAGGTTCCTCCTCTACCGTAGGAAAAAAGACGGCAGCCCCAAGAACGGGTCTGGCTCTGCCAGGCACGGCTTGGGGTGCTGCCCCCCAAAGGGCGGCTGCCCGTTGGAAAAAGGAGGAACGCTATGATTGAAGTCAGTCACCTAACCAAACGGTATGGCACCCACACCGCCATTGCCGACCTGTCCTTCCACATTGAGAAGGGGCAAATCTACGGCCTGCTGGGCCCCAATGGGGCAGGAAAGTCCACCACCATGAACATCATGACGGGATGTCTGTCCGCCTCGTCGGGGTCCGTCACCGTGGGTGGGCATGACATTTTCGAGGAGGCCGGCCCTGCCAAGCGTCTGCTGGGTTACCTGCCGGAGCGGCCTCCCCTCTACCTGGATCGGACCCCCTGGGAATACCTCTCCTTCGTCGGTCAGGCCAAAGGGGTAGCCAAGGAGGATTTGGACGAGCAGATCCACCACGTCATGGAGGTCACCCGGATTGCGGATGTGTCCCAGCGGCTCATCAAGAACCTCTCCAAGGGGTACCAGCAGCGGGTGGGCATCGCCCAGGCCCTTTTGGGGGACCCCGAGGTGGTGATTCTGGACGAACCCACCGTGGGCCTGGATCCCAAGCAGATCATCGAGATCCGCTCCCTCATCCGGGACCTGGGGCACGACCATACCGTCATCCTCTCCAGCCATATTCTCTCAGAGGTGCAGGCGGTGTGCCAGACCATCCTCATCCTCTCCCATGGAAAGCTGGTGGCCTGCGACACCCCTGCGGGCCTGGAAAAGCGCTTTGCCGGCGGGGCTGCCGTAGAGCTGGTGGCCGAGGCCGGAGCAGAGGAGGTCTGCCACATCCTGACCCCCTTGGACCACATCCTCAACCTGGACGTCCACCCCCGGGAGGACGGAGCCTGCGCCGTCACCTTGGAAACCGACCAGCCCCCGGAGGACCTGTGCCGGGCTCTGTTCTTCGCCTTCAGCAGCGCCCAACGCCCCCTCCTCCACATGGCCGCCACCCGGGCCAGCCTGGAGGACATCTTCCTGGAACTCACCGCCGACGACACCACCCTCCCCCCCGATGGGGCGGCAGCCAGCCCAGACCGAGAGGAGGATGCCTCATGAAAGCCGTCTTTCGCCATGAACTGGCCACCTACTTCACCGGGCTCACCGGCTATGTGTTCGGCGCCTTTCTCCTCCTCTTCGGGGGGATTTACACCATGGTGATCTGCCTCAACGCCGGCTCGGCCAACTTTGAATACGTGCTGAGCAACCTCTCTTTCATTTTCCTCATCATTGTCCCCATTCTCACCATGCGGGTCATCGCCGAGGAAAAGCGGCAGAAAACCGACCAGCTTCTCTACTCCCTTCCCCTGTCCATGACAGGGGTAACCCTCGGGAAATACGCCGCCATGGTGGTCATCTTCCTGATCCCCACAGGCGTCCTCTGCGTCTATCCCCTGCTTCTCACTGCCTTCGGAAGCATCTATCTCCCTGCGGTGTTCAGTACGGTGGTGGGGTTTGTGTTCCTAGGGGCTGCCCTGCTGGCCATTGGCATGTTCCTCTCCTCCATCACCGAGAGCCAGGGGGTGGCTGCAGGACTGTGCTTTGTGGTGCTGCTGGTGTGCTACTTCCTGCCGGACCTGTCCGACTACTTCTCCACCTCGGCCTTTGCCTCCTTTGCCGCGTTTACGGTGGTGGTCCTGCTGATCGGCCTGATCTTCCGGCTGATGACCCGGAACACCCCCGTCTCGGTCACCTTAATGGTGGTGTTGGAGGTGGCCCTGATTCTGGGCTATGGGTTGGGGGGCGACAGCTTCGCCGGTCTTTTCCCCAGTTTGGTGGAGGAGCTGTCCCTCTTTGAAAAGTTTTACCAGTTTGTCGACGGCATCTTCGATGTCCGGTGTCTGGTGTATTTTCTGACGGTGATCCTGGTGTTCCTCTTCCTCACCGTCCAGTCTCTGGAGAAACGGAGGTGGAGTGAATGAAACGACCCCACTGGAACAAACCGGCTTGGAAGAAACCCACCTGGGCCGGTCTGAAAGCCTCCCTCACCACCCGGGCCTTCCGGGTGGGGGGCTACAGCGTAGCAGCAGCGGCCATTGTGGTCTTCCTGGCCGTGGTGGCCAACATCCTGGTCAATGCCCTGCCGGCCTCCGTCACCCAACTGGATACCACCGCCGGCACCCTGTACACCCTGTCCCAAGAGACGGAAGACATCTTAGACGGCCTGGAGCAGGACGTCACCATCTATTGGATCGTCCAAAGCGTCCAGGAGGACGAAACCCTGGGCACCCTTCTGGACCGCTACGCCGCCCGCAGCGACTACGTGACGTTGGAGACCATAGACCCTGATGTCTCTCCCAATTTCCTCCAGGAATATGTCTCAGGGACGGTGTACAACAACAGCCTCATCGTGGAGTCCGGCGACCGCAACACCTATGTCAGTTACGAGGACATCTACGAATACTCCTACAGCAGTGACTACTCCTCTTACGACGTTAGTTTCGCCGGGGAGAGTTCCCTCACCTCCGCCATCGACTATGTCCTCAGTGACACCCTGCCGAAGCTATACACCCTTACCGGCCACGGGGAGGACGATCTGTCCACCTCCTTCCAGTCGGCGGTGGAGCAGCAGAACATCGAGGTGGCAGACCTCTCCCTGCTCACGGAAGAGAGCGTCCCTGAGGACGCCGACTGCCTGCTGATCAACGGCCCAGACAGCGACCTGTCTCAGGACGAGGTGGAGGCCATCCAGGCCTACCTGGACACCGGCGGGGACCTCATTGTTCTCACCGACCCCGCCCAGGATGGGCAGGACCTGACCAACCTGGAAGCCCTGATGGGGGAATACGGCATGACTGCCAACGATGGCGTTGTCATTGAGGGCGACACCGCCAACTACGCCCTGGGCAGCCCCTTCTATCTGCTGCCCAATTTGGAGAGCCACTCCATCACCTCTCCCCTCCAGGAGGGCGGATACTATATCCTGCTGGCCCTGGCCCAGGGGATCACGGTGGAGGAGAGCCCCCGGGACGGCCTCACCGTAGAGTCCCTGCTGACCACTTCCGATGCCGCCTACTCCAAGATCGCCGGATATTCCATGGAAACCTATTCTAAGGAGGAAGGGGACATCGACGGGCCCTTTTCTCTGGCCGCCATCGCCACCGATACCTTGGAAGACGGCAGCGAAAGCCATGTCATCTGGGTCGGCTCCACCTCTCTGCTGGACGACCAGTATAACCAACAGGTCTCCGGCGCCAACCAGGACTTCTTCCTCAACTGCGTGGGCTGGACTTGCGAAGGGGAGGAGGGGGGCTCCATCCACGCCAAACAGATCACCACCGAGTACCTTACCATGAGCGCGTCCACCGCCTCTATGCTGACGCTGTTGTTGGTGGCTGTGCTGCCCGCAGGCTATCTGCTCTTCGGCCTGCGGATCTGGATCAGGAGGAAACACCAATGACAACCATGACACGCGGAAAAAAACTATTCGTGCTCCTGCTGGCTCTGGTCATCCTCACCGGGGTCACCCTGTTGGTGGCCCACTTGGTACCCGACGAGGACGAGAGCACCGCCGAGGACACCTCCTACATCATCTTCTCCCTGGACCCCGATCAGGTCACCCAACTGTCCTGGACCTATGAGGGCAGCACGGTCACGCTCACCAAGGACGAAAACAGCAACTGGAGCTATCCTGACGACGAGGCCTTCCCCTTGGATGCGTCCTACCCGGACGCCATGGTCCAGGCTCTGAAGGAGGTCTCGGCCACCAAAACCATTGAGTCCCCGGAGAACCTAGCCGACTATGGCCTGGAGGAGGCGGCGTGCGCCATCTCGGTCACCGCCGGAGACAGCACGTACGAGCTGCGCATCGGGGACGAAACCGGCCTGGGGGGGCAGCGTTACCTCTCCCTGGGGGACGGCAACGTCTACCTGGTGGATGCCGACCTTCTGGAGGACTTCTCCCTGGGGCTGTATGATATCGTATCCATGGAGTCCATCCCCTCTATGACCGACTTGACCAGCGTTTCCATTGAGACCACCAGCGGCACCTTGACCTTGGACTACCTGGAGGACAGCGGCCTGGCCTACAGCGACCAGTACACCTGGTTCTGGAACCAGAACGGGGAGGAGACCTCCCTGGATACCGACCTGGCAGAAGATCTGGTCTCCACCGTCACCGGCCTGACCTGGAACGCCTGCGTAGACTACCAGGCCGACGAGGACAGCCTGGGCACCTACGGTCTGGACATCCCCGCCGCCACCATCACCGTGGAGTACACCGAGAGTACCCAGGTGGAAACCAACGAAACCGACGAGAACGGCGACCCCATCTACGAAACCCAGGAGACCCCCGCCACCTTCGTGCTGGAACTGGGGGATTACGACGGCGACACCTGCTACGCCCGGATCTCCGGATCCTCCATGGTCTACCGGGTGGACGGGACGGTGGCCGACACCCTCCTGGCCGCCCAGGGGGAGGATCTGCTGCCCCAAGACGTGGTCCTGATGGACTGGAGTGACGTCACCAGCGTGGAGATCAACCTGGACGGCACCACCTACTCCCTGGAAAAAACCGTGCAGGAGGAGACCGACGAGGACGGCAACACCACCGAGACCTACGTCTACCAGCTGGACGGCCAGACCGTGGACATCACCGACGCCTTGGACAGCATCCAAGACCTGGAGGTCACCGGCAGCGATACCGACGCCACCCCCGGCACGGAGGAGCTGTCCTTCACCTTCTACCAGGATAAGGAGAACTTCCCCACGGTGACGCTGGTCTTTTCCCAGTACGACAGCAGCAGCTGCCTGGTGACCCTCAACGGGGAGAGCCGCCTGCTGGTGAGCCGGACCGACCTGCTGGACCTGGTGGACACCCTCCAGGATCTCCTGGCAGAGTAAGGGCGGGCAGCCATTGTTTACAAAACGGACACAACTTTCACAATTTGTCCATAGGATTCCCATACTCTTGTCACAATTGTCCCGTATCCTATGACCTGCAAGCAGCAGAGATCCAAAAACATCTGACTTACCTTACACACTCTCTTTTCTCTCTCTTTTCTCTCTTTTCAAAAAAGGACCGGCAGCGATCTGGGAAGTCGCTGCCGGTCTCTTTTTGTTGGCATCCATGCTTTTGCGGGAGGGCAGAACGCCCCCCTTCACCGCCTCCGCTGTTTGCGGTAGCAGGCCTCGCACAGCCGTCCGTGGTGGTGGAGGGGGAGCGCCGCCCCGCACACGGCACAGAAGCGGATGTTGTTTTTCAGCCGGTGGAGGAGGATCTCGTTGATCTCCTCGGCCACCTCCTCCCGGCGGTCGTAGAGGGCCTCCTCGTCCACCGGGCAGCCGAAGGCCTTGGCGAAGGAGAAGTAGAGGTCCAGCTTTCGGCAGTAGAGTTCCAGCTCCGGCAGGGTCCGGGTGCCCCCTTCGGGCAGTTCCGGCCGGGGGAGGGCCTCCCCCTGGAGGTGGAGCCGGAGGAACCGGAAGAAGAGGTCCCGCAACGGCTCCTCCGTTTCATCGAAGGGGATGTTGGCCGCCCGGAGCTCCTCCTCCTTGGTCAGGCGGAAGCCCTGCTCCCGGATCTTGGAGATGAGGGTGAGGTACCGGGTGATGTCCAGCTTCACATAGGGCGCCACCGTGGGCATCCTGTTCCACTCGGTGAGGACCTCCAAAAGGTCAAACTCCACCTGGAGCACCAGGTCGGAGAAGCCGGCCACCGCCTGCTGCAGCGGGGGCACCACGGTGTTCAGCCCCGCTCGGATGGCCCCCAGGTTCTGGGTGGCCCCTACAAAGCCCTTGTCATACATACCATACCGCCCGGCCCGGCCGGCGATCTGCTGGATCTCCTCAGGGCGGAGCTCCCGGCGCTCCACCCCGTCAAACTTTTCCGTGTCCATGAAAATCACCCGGCGGATGGGGAGGTTGAGCCCCATGCCGATGGCATCGGTGGCCACCACATACCGCATCTCCCCGGCCAGGAAGCCCTCCATCTGCCGCCGCCGGGTGGCGTAGGGCAGGGCGCCGTAGATGATGGCGGCCTTCTTCCCCGCCTGGCGCAGGTCCTCCGCCACGCTGAGAACCCCCACCTTGGAAAAGGTGATGAGGGCATCCCCCGGCTGGACCCTGGTGTAGTCCACCGTGTGGTCCATGCACACCAGGGGAGTCTTGCGCCGGTGCCAGACGATTTCATAGCTGTCCCCGCAGCTTTCAATGAGGCGTACCAGCAGGTCCTTGGCCTCTGGGGCAGCGCACAGGTGGACCTCCGGCGCCTGGACGCCTAGGATGGCCCGGGTCCAGGCATAGCCCCGCTGGCGGTCGGCGATCATCTGGCACTCGTCGATAACCGCCACCTCGTAGGGCTGCTTCAGGTTCAGTTTCTCCGCCGTGGCGGCCACGTGGGTGTCCCCCTCCCGGCAGTCCTCCTCCTCGCCGGTGGTGAGGCTGCAGTCCACCCCCGCGTCCAGGAGCACCTCCTGGGCCTCCAGGGCCAGCAGCCGCAGGGGGGCCAGGTACACCCCCGTGGCCGCCTGCTGGAGCCGCTGGAAGCCAGCATAGGTCTTCCCCGTGTTGGTGCCCCCCAGGTGGAGGACAAAGTGCCGGGCCATGGCCCGGGCCTCGGGGTATTCATCCTTGGGGTTCAGGGCCAGCAGGGCGGTAAGACTGGTCCGGATGGCCTGGGGAACGTACCACACCGAGTACACCGTCCCCAAGGTCCGGGAGAGGAGCTGCTGGACAGGAAAGTCCTTCCGGCCCAAAAACGCCGCCCCGTCGGCCTCCGGCTGGGCCTGGGCAAAGGCCTCTATGGCCTGCTCCGCCGCCCCCCAGAGGACCTGGGGATACCGGTCCAGCACCTGAACCGTCAAAGGCGCCTTGGGGTTGGCCCCCATCCACACCGCCGCCTGGACAAAGTGGGTCAGGTCCCCCGGGAGCTGGGCCCCGTCGCACCGGGTCTCCAGGGCCAGAAACTGCCGGAGAAACCCCGTCACCTGGGAGGACCGCAGCCCCCGTCCCCGGGCCGCTGCCGGCAGGTGGTCCACCATGGCGCGGTGGTAGTACCCCGCCAGGGTGCCAACCTCGCCCTCCGGGGGGGAGACGGCCTGCCAGGCCTGTTCCAGCAGGGCTGCCCCGGCCTGGGCCGCCTTTTGGGCGGCCTGGAGGGCTTGGCCCTTGGGGGCAGTGCCCCGGGCTTTTTTCTGAAACACCTCGGTGGCCTCTGCCGCCTGGACGTCCTCCTGCCGCCAGCAGGGCACCGACCGGCCGTTCCAATGCCGGTACCGGGGCCGGGGCAGCAGTTGGGCCATCAGTTCCTTGGTCCACCCCCGGCTTTTGAGGGTGCCTGGGCTCCACAGTTTGCCCCCTTTTCGGTTTGCCATTGCCGCTCGCCTCCCTTGCCTGGTCTGCGTTTCGCCTATTGTATCATGTTTCCCCCTGGGGGGCAATGGACGGCTTTCCCAATCGTCCCCCCAGCCCGGCGGTCTGACTTGACAGGCCCCTTCCGGCAGTGCATAATGGAGCGGTGGTGGAAGGCCTTTCCCCCATCCCATCTTGACGGCAAGGAGATCCCATGGCAAACGATACCAGAACCAAGTCCCCCCTCACCATTTCCCTGCACCGCCGCCCCAAGGTCCTTCTGTTGGGCAACGGCATGAACCGGGTCTATGGCGGCGCCTCCTGGGCGGGGCTGTTGGAGAAAATCAACCGCACCCACTACACCACTGAACAGGTAAAATCCATGCCCTTTCCCCTGCAGGCAGTCCTGCTGAGCCAGGACCATGTGGACGTCTCGCTCCAGGATTTGCAGCAGGAGCTGACCCAGTGCGAAGTCCACCCCTGGCTGGCCGAGCAGCTCCACCGGCTGCTGGCCCTGCCCTTTGACTGCATCCTCACCCCCAACTTCACCTACGAAGTGGAGTGCGCCCTGTTCCCGGACTTCTTGAACCATCCCCAGCGGTTTCTGCGGCACACGGCTGCGGTGCCCCGAGCAGAGAAATACTTCATGCTGCACACCTATTATTCCCTGCCCTTGGCCCGGGGAAACATCCCCCTCTTCCACGTCCATGGGGAGGCCAGGGTGCCCAACACCGTGATCCTGGGCCACTACTACTACGGCAACCTCCTCTTCTGCTGCGATGAGTACCTCACCCACCGGGCCCCGGAACAGCGCTACCCCCTGTGGCCCGGCCACGAGGAGCTGGAGGCCCTCAGCTGGCTGGACTATTTCATCCTAGGGGACGTGTACTCCCTGGGGTTTGGGTTTGACACCTCGGAGATGGACCTGTGGTGGCTCCTCTGCCGGAAAAAGCGGGAGCGGGCCCCCCACGGGGACCTCTGGTTCTTCGAGCCGGCCCGGCGCTCCGCCGAGGCCAAGCACGCCCTGCTGGAGGCCTACCAAGTGAAAAACGTCTCCCTGGGCTTCCAAGACCCCAAAGGGGAGGAGTACCAGGCCTTCTACGAGGCCGCAGTGAAGGAGATCAGCCGTCGGCTCCGCGCCAGCGTTCCAGAGGAAGCGGCAGCGTATTGATCCCCATGATTCTTCTTATATATGTGGAAGACCCCTCCAGCCAGGAAAGATTCCCTTTCCTGGCTGTTTTCATGCCTTCTGATCGGAGTATCCCTCCGCAAACTCCCAAAACCGGGCCGCTGCCGGGGGCATCAGCCGGCCCCGGCGCTTGACCAAGAAGATCCGGGACTGGTGGCCGGGCTCCACAAGGGTGCGGTAGGCCAAGCTGGCCGGGTCGATGAAGGCCCACACCGATTGGGGGGCCAGAATCACCCCCAGCCCCCGCTGGGCCAGGCCCAGGATGGAGAAGATGGAGTTATACAGGCAGAACACATTCCGCCGGGGCAGGAACTGCCCCAGCCAGTTGTGAATGTCCGCCTGGAGGGACTGCCGGGCCGGGAGCATCAGGGGCACCTCCCCCAGGCAGGCCAAGGGCACGGTCTCTGGATGCTGGGCCGCCAGGGGGTGGTCCCGGCTGCACAGGATGCCCCAGGGTTCCCGCCGAAGGGCAATCTGGTCATAGGGTTCCAGGTTGAAAGGCTCCCGGACGATGCCCATGTCCACCAAGTTCTTTTCCAGCCGGTCCCGGTTCTCGGTGCTGTCCCCCGCCAGGATCTGGAAGTGGATGTTGGGTGCCGTCTCATGGAAGGCCGCGATGCGTTCCGACAGCAGCGTGGCCCCGGAGACCTCTGTGGTGCACAAACGGATGGTGCCATACTGGGCAGGGCCCAGCTGCCCCAGCTGCTGCTGGGTGTTCTCCATGAGTTGGAGGATCTCCCGCCCCCGGGCCTGGAGAAAGCGGCCCTCCTCCGTCAGCTGGAGCTGCCGGCCCCCTCGGATCAGCAGGGGGACCCCCAGTTCCTCCTCCAGGCGCTTGATCTGCCGGGTGAGGGGGGGCTGGGCCATGTGGAGCTTTTCCGCTGCCCGGGTGATGTTCCGCTCCTGGGCCACAGTGAGGAAGTAATGTAAGGTACGAAATTCCATAGCAATACCCTCCCGGTATGGTTTCACATATATTATGTGTATTTTATCATGGCAGTCAAGAGGAGTATACTGGTATCTGCCACCGCCGGCGACGGTTCTCGCCAAAAACCCTGGGGGAGGCTACGCTATGAAAAAAATTCACTACGGCTGGGTGATCTGCATCACCTGCACCCTGCTGCTGTTTGTCACCATGGGCACGGTATCCAATGGGTTTTCCGTGTACCTGCCCTACATCATGGAGGAAAAGGGGCTCACCAACGCCCAGACCTCCTCCCTGGTCACCCTGCGGTGCGCGGTGTCCTTTCTGTCCATGCTGGTCATCGGGTTTTACTACCAGAAGGTCTCCATCCGGGTGGGCACCACCATCGCCGCAGCGGCGGCTGGCGTGTCCTTTCTGCTGTACAGCGCGGCCGAGGCCTATCCCCTGTTCTGCGTCGGGGCGGCCATCTCGGGGGTGAGTTACGGCCTGGGCTCCATGATTCCCGTGTCCATCCTCATTAACCGGTGGTTTTACCAGCACCGGGCCCTGGCCCTGAGCATCTGCGCCTCCGGCAGCGGCATCGCCACCATCGTCCTGCCCCCTGTGACCACCGCCCTGGTGGAGAACCTGTCCATGGCCACCACCTTCCGGATAGAGGCCGTGGCCATCTTTCTCCTGGCAGCGGTGATCTTCCTGGCCCTGCGGAACCAACCGGCGGACAAAGGCCTGCTCCCCTGCGGCCAGACCCAGGCCCAGGAGGCTGCGGCCCAGGCCTCTGTCAACCTGGGCCCCCAGCGGGTGATGACCCGCCAGATGTGGCTCCTCCTAGGCTGCGCCAGCCTGTTTATGGGGGCCTTGGCCAACCCCGGCTTCTCCCACCTGTCGGTGCTGTTTACCTCTGAGGGCTTTTCCTCTGCCACGGTGGCCCTCATCATCAGCGGCACCGGGGTGATGATCACCCTGGGCAAGCTGGTCTTCGGGGAGGCCACCGACCACATCGGCGGCGGCCGCTCCACCCTGCTGTTTGGGGGCATCCTGGTGGTGGGCCATGTGCTGTGCTGCCTGGCCTTCACCCAGAGCTTGGTGCTGGCGGTGCTCACCGTGCTGTTTCTGGGGCTGGGGTACCCCATCGCCACCATGGGCCCCTCGGTGTGGTCCAACGACCTGGCCGCGCCGAAGCAGTACCCCACGGTGGTCCGGCGGCTCCAGGTGATCTACGCCGGCGGCGCCCTGGCCTTCTCCAGCCTGCCGGGGATCCTGGCCGACCACCTGGGGGGCTATCTGCCGGCCTACCTGCTCTTTACCACCATCAACGTCCTGTCCCTGGTGTGCATCGCCCTGTCCTACCGGGCAGGGAAAACCGCCCGGCAACCCCGCTCATAAACAGCATCGCCCCGCCTGGCGTTCTCCAGGCGGGGCGATGCTCTGTTTCTTCCGCGATGTTCTGCTCTCACAGGCTGTCCAGGTAGGGCACCACGGCAAAGGGCCGCACCTTCTCGTCCTTCCGCAGGTAGAGGGGGTGGTGGGGATGGCCCTTCTTAGAGCACTTGCCGGCGCACAGCCACTGGGCCCCGTACGCTTCCCCGATGGCCACCATGTCCCGGACGCAGTCCCGGAGGTAGGTGCGTTTCTCGATGATGGTTCCCCAGGCCGCCCACACGGCAGGGGCATACCCCGCCCCTACCTGTTCCAGGACGTAGCGGAAGGCCGCCATGTTCTCCCGGTGGAGGGCCGCGTTGCACACCTGGTCCATGTCCTCCGGCCGGGTGGCCCGCTGGGCATAGACGTTGAACATCAGGAAACTGTCATACCCGTTCCCGGCAGCGATGCGCTCCACCGACTTGAGGGTGTTGTCCAGGTCCCCCGGGGCGGCGGTGGAGGGGTTGATGCCAATGCAGATGAGGGGATTCTCCCCCCGGGTTCCCAGGAGGTACCGGTAGTCGGCATAGTAATCCGGCACGTAGAGCCACTTCGTCCGGTCGTAGTCCTCATTGGTGGGCACCAGGGCCTGCTGGAAGGTGAGGATCTCCAGATCCTGGGTCTGGCAGGTGGGAATGTGCATAAAGAACCCCTTCTTTCCTCTGCGGGAATTTTCTCTTGGGAGGGATTGCTTTTTCCCCCCGTTTCTTCTATGATAGTACCACAAAGCAAGAGTTCTGTCGAGGCGCCGCTTCTGCGGCGTCTCTCTGTGTCTCCCCCCAAGGAGACACCACCAAATTGGTAGGAGGGATCGCCGTGGAAGCGGCCAAGCACAACCTGGACCTGACCGAAGGGGTTATCTGGAAAAAGTTCCTGCTCTTTCTCCTCCCCATCGCCATCGGGACCCTGTTTCAGCAGTTTTACAGCACCGTGGACGCCGTCATCGTGGGGCAGTTTGTGGGAGCGGACGCCCTGGCTGCGGTGGGGGGCTCCGCCGCGGTGATCGTGCAGCTGGTGGTGGGGATCTTCACCGGCCTCTCCTCCGGGGCCACGGTGGTGATCTCCCACGGCTACGGCGCAGGGGACAAGGAGAAGCTCCACCACGCCGTCCACTCCGCCGTGGCCTTCAGCCTGCTGGCTGGGGCCATCATCACGGTGGTGGGGATCCTCCTCACCCCCGACGCCCTGCGCTGGACCAAGAACCCCCAGGAGATCATGGGGGATGCCACCCTCTATCTCCGGCTGTACTTCCTGGGCACCATCCCCACCCTCCTGTTCAACATGGGGGCGGGCATCCTCCGGGCGGTGGGGGATGCCAAGCGGCCCCTGTACTACCTGGTGGTGTGCTGCCTGATGAACGTAGTGCTGGACCTGCTCTTCGTGGCCGGGCTCCACATGGGGGTGGCCGGGGCGGCCATCGCCACCACCCTGGCCAACCTCACCAGTGCCCTGCTGATCCTCCGCCAGCTCACCCGCACCCAGGACGCCTACCGCCTCATCCCTCGGAAAATCCGCATCCACAAGGCCACCCTGCTGCACATCCTGGGCATCGGCGTCCCCGCCGCCATCGAGAGCGCCATGTACGCCGCCTCCAGCCTGCTGATCCAGGTGCCCATCAACACCCTGGGCACCGAGGCCGTGGCCGCCTGGTCGGCCACCAGCAAGGTGGACGGGGTTTACTTTGCGCTGATGGTCTCCTTCGGCGTGGCCATCATGGCCTTTGTGGGGCAGAACTACGGCGCCGGCAAGTACCAGCGGATGAAGCAGGGGGTTCGGGTGGCTCTGACCATCTCCCTGTCCATCACCGTGGCCCTGTCCATCCTGCTGATGCTCTTCGCCCCGTACTGCTTCCGTATCTTTACCGATGAGCCATTGGTGATCCAGTACGCCATTGAGATCATGGGGTACTTCGTCCCCTTCTACTTCCTGTGGACCTGCATTGAGATTTTGGCCAACTCCCTCCGGGGCTCCGGGGATGCCCTGGTGCCCATGGTCATCAGCGTGGGGGGGATCTGCGGCCTGCGGATCCTGTGGGTCTTTCTGGTGGTGCCCCACTGGAACACCCTCATGGGCATCTCCATCTGCTACCCCGTCTCCTGGGCGGTGACGGTGGCCGTACTGATCCTGTACTTCTGCCGGGGGAAGTGGAGGCGGTTGTAACGGCCCCCTCCCGGCGGGGGGGCTCTGTCATCGGTCAGTGGTCCCGTTAGAACCAGTGCAGGGTAGACCCTGCAACGTGGGTTCCCCGCCGACTCCGGCGGGGGAGCCCGACTTTCTTTG
>ERZ827471.251-NODE-251-length-54437-cov-13.248207_pt1 | contig 54437 bp, 46 predicted proteins | sample MGYA00519772_ERZ827471 | MGnify/ENA primary metagenome ERZ827471 (study PRJEB31778, sample SAMEA3449315) | human gut metagenome | biome: human gut; feature: human-associated habitat; material: faeces | place: United Kingdom | collected 2010/2012 ...
AATTGCCTGCGGCAATGGAATTTTGGCTTGTATGTCTCGGGATTTTGGCATATTCATGCCAAAACACCTCGTGGGACAGTGGTGTGTGAACAGTAACGAAAGCGAGCCAGAGAAATATTCACAAAATTTTCGCGCAGCAGTGCCGAAATATCTCTGAATCCCATACATTCGTGCATTGAAATTAGAACAATTATTCAGTATAATTATAGTTAATAACTGTGGCCATACAGCTACAGTCACTTAAAGGAGGAATATTATTATGGCAACATGGAAAAATCTCGACACTCTTGCTTCCTACAGCAAGCTTGCCGAACTGAAAGGTCATGTAAATATTGCAGATGCCATGGCAGGCGAGAAAGGTGCTGAACGTGTAAAGAAATACAGCACACTGATGGCAGCCGGCTTAACTTACAACTACGCTGCAAAACAGGTTGATGAGACAGTTCTGGATGCACTTGCAAAACTGGCAGATGAGGCTGAGCTTATTGACAAATTCCAGGAATTATACAACGGTGCTGTGATCAACACAGGAGAAAAACGTATGGTTCTTCATCACCTTGCACGTACACAGCTTGGCGAAGACGTAGTAGTTGATGGTGTCAATAAACGTGAATTCTACGTTGCACAGCAGAAGAAAGCCGCAGACTTCGCAAATAAAGTTCACGCAGGTGAGATTACTAACGAAAACGGCGAGAAATTCACAACTGTTGTACAGATCGGTATCGGTGGAAGTGATTTAGGTCCTCGTGCATTATATATTGCTCTTGAGAATTGGGCTAAAGCAAACAACACATCCAAGATGGAAGCTAAATTTATCAGCAACGTAGATCCTGATGACGCAGCTGCTGTTCTTGCTTCCGTAGACCTTGCTCATGCTCTGTTCATCGTTGTGTCCAAATCCGGTACAACTCTTGAAACACTGACAAATGAAGCCTTCGTAAAGAATGCTCTGGTTAAAGCAGGATTAAACCCATCCAAACATATGCTTGCCGTAACAAGCGAGACATCACCTCTGGCAAAGAGCGAAGATTATCTTACAGCAATCTTTATGGATGACTATATCGGCGGACGTTACTCTTCCGTTTCCGGTGTAGGCGGTGCGATCCTTTCTCTTGCTTTCGGTCCTGAAGTATTTGCACAGATCCTCGATGGAGCTGCTGCCGAGGACAAGCTTGCTACAAATAAAAATATCCTTGAAAACCCGGATATGCTGGATGCACTGATCGGTGTTTATGAGAGAAACGTACAGGGATATCCTGCTACAGCAGTTCTCCCATACTCTCAGGCATTAAGCCGTTTCCCTGCACACTTACAGCAGTGTGATATGGAATCCAATGGTAAATCCGTAAACCGTTTCGGTGAACCTGTAGACTATGTAACAGGACCTGTTATCTTCGGTGAACCAGGTACAAACGGACAGCATTCCTTCTATCAGTTATTACATCAGGGAACTGACATCGTTCCGCTTCAGTTCATCGGCTTTAAGAAGAGCCAGCTTGGTGTAGACGTAGATATCGAGAACAGCACAAGCCAGCAGAAACTCTGTGCAAACGTTGCTGCTCAGATCGTAGCATTTGCATGCGGTAAAGAGGATGAGAACCTGAACAAGAACTTCAAGGGCGGACGTCCTTCCAGCATCATCACAGGTGAAGAACTTACACCTGCATCTCTGGGTGCATTACTTGCTCACTTCGAGAACAAGATCATGTTCCAGGGATTCGTATGGAACTTAAACAGCTTCGACCAGGAAGGTGTTCAGCTTGGTAAAGTCCTTGCAAAACGTGTTCTTGCACATGACACTGACGGAGCACTGAAAGTATACAGTGACCTGTTAAACATCTGATTTCATCAGAAAGCAAAAGTTATGTTATAGGAACATTACGGAGTAATTTCCTATAACATAACAAAATCATCATACAGAACTCCGATAAATATTATCAGGAAGTTCCTTATGATGATTTTTCTGTTTTCTTTTCTAATTCTCTTCTGACTTCTTAACAAACTCTGCTTTCGGCAATGGTCTGGAATAATAGAATCCTTGAATATTGTCACATTCCATCTCCTTCAGAAGTTCAACCTGATCTGCAGTCTCCACACCTTCTGCAACCACCTTCATGCCAAGTCCATGTGCCAGGATGATCACCTGCTGCACGACCATTCTTCCCTTCTGCTGGTGAATACAGTCAATCAGACTCTTATCAATCTTCAGTGTATTAAACGGTAATTCACTCAATGTGATCAGTGAAGAATATCCTGAACCAAAATCATCCATGTGCAGTGCAAATCCTGCATTTACCAGTTTCTCTGTAAAATCTCTGATCATAACATTATTCAGAGTAGCTGTTTCCGTCAGTTCAACAGGCACACAGGAAAACGGGATCCCATTCTCCTCTACAATCTTCATATAACGTTCAACAATATCGGAATGATGGATGCTTGTACGCGACAGATTTACAGAAATCGGAATCAGCTCCTGCCCCTTCTTCATCAGTTCACGCTGAAATTCGCAGACATACCGGAATATGTATTCATCCAGCTTCACGATCAGTCCGTCCTTTTCATATAGCGGGATGAAATCTCCGGGCATTACCATGGAACCATCCTGGTTGATCCATCGCACCAGTGATTCCGCTCCTGTGATCCTCTCTGTTTTTACATCATATTTCGGCTGGAAATATGCCACAAATTCTTTATTTTTAATCGCAGATTCAAATCTGTTCTCCAGCAAACGGTCCTGCATCTGCTTCTGTTTCATTTTCTCTGTATAATAGGCAATGTTACACTCATAGTTATCGCGGATACTTCTGATCGCCATAAATCCTCTGTCACAGATTACAGAAACAGGTAAAGATTTATCAATATCCTGATAAACTCCATATTTGACCATAAGATTGGGAACAGGTGCATGCTCTGCGATTTCTTCTTCTATCTTTGTCACTGTTTCCAAAGACAGATCACAGTCATCACACGTCATACATACGAACTGATCACTCCCATATCTGGATACCAGACCTGTCTTCAGCATCTTTGTATAAGCTCCTGCCAGATAGCAAAGGATTTCATCTCCTACTTTCTCCCCGTAACTGCTGTTAATCAGTTTGAAATCTCTGATATCAGCAATTACAAGATGAAATCTCTCCCCCGGTCTGGTTTTCAGAAAAGATTTTGCATGATAGAAAAACGCCTGTCTGGTATAAACTCCGGTAAGCTCATCATGTTCTACTGCAGTCAGTGCCATTACGGACTCCCTCAGCTTGATTACACTGTTGATCCTGCCCATTACAAGTTTAAAGTTATAGGGCTTCGGAATAAAATCAACTGCACCAAGATCCAGGCATTGAAGTTCTGCATCTTTTGAATTACTTCCGGTCATAACGATAACCGGTATGGTTGACAGAAATTTATCTGTGTTTCTGCGTCTAAGGAATTCAAATCCATCACACACAGGCATACAGATATCCAACAGCACTACTGATAATTCTCTGTAATGCTCGGAAAGAAGCTCCAATCCTTCTTCCCCGTTTTCTGCGAGAAAAACATCAAATTTCTCTTCCAGAAAAGAAGAGAGGATATCTCTGTTTAATTCATTATCTTCTACGACCAGGACTTTTCTTTTGGACGGTAATTCCCCCGGTTCCAACAGTTTTGCATTGTCAGAATCTTTTCTCATACTTTTTTATACCCCTCACACACAATTTCCAAAGCAAAGCATCTCCGGATATCCGCACCGGAGATGCTCAAATTATTATAGTAACCGATCTGTTATCTGCAACCGTCCAGCCATTGTGGGAATATACTATACTTAAACGTTACAGGCATACATAATGTCTACATATCTTAACTCTTTGAGTTTACATTATTTTGCATAATCTTTCAAGCCTTATTCTGCAGTTGACATGATTTTGCCACGACTTTATTATGGAAATTTCATGCTCTGATGAGCTGAGGCAAAGATATCTGACACAGGATTTCACACTCTGATGGGCTGGATTAAGATGCATTATTTACGAGGATTGCTCTATACTTTTACAATGTACGGAATTTTTATATGCTGACAGTATAAACAGAGGCAGAAATGTTTCCACAAATAATCCTGCTTCAAACATTTCTGCCTCTGTTATCCTGTCTGTAAATCTTTAAAAATAATATTCTTCTGAATAAATCCTCAGATCCTCTTTTGTCCATTCCCCACCTTCAATATGAAAGCTGTTCAATACCGGATAGTCCGCCATCAGTGACAGGATCAGATAACTTGCCTTTGAATCAAAAGCAAGACGGATATCCTCCACTGACGGACGGGATGGAGAAGACGGATGGGAATGCCAGTTTCCCAGCGGTTTCAATCCATTGGCACGCATATCCCTGATCGCATTTATCTGGTCTCTGGGATCCAGGGTGAAGTGATCTTCTGCATGATCTTTATTCTCCAGAAAATATACCTTTCGGATTTCCCTTCCCTCCCCGTTTTCCACTCCGGCCAAAAGCCCGCAGGCTTCCTCCGGAAGATGCTCTTTTGCATAATTAACGATCTCATCATAGAGATGATCTCTCATTCTTATTATAGCCATACTTTTCTCCTGTTTTGCATCAGGTTTTTCTCGTATTTACTGCTCATCTCTTGTGGCAAATCGGCCTGCTGTTTCCTCACAGACCTCCTGCTCGTAGTCGATCGGTTCCAGGATTGTCGGATGATCTCCGCATACTGCACAGTCATGAGTATCCTTCGGCAGTTTAACCTTATGGAATTCCATTGTCAGCGCATCAAAAGTCAGAAGATATCCTGTCAGAAGATCACCTACACCGATCAGATACTTGATTGCTTCCATTGCCTGTAAGGAACCGATGACACCTCCCATTGCTCCGATGACACCTGCCTGCTTACAGGTAGGAACTGCATCCTTGGGCGGCGGATTTTTGAATACGCAGCGGTAACATGGACCTTCCCCAGGTACATAGGTCATCAGCTGACCTTTAAAACGAATGATACCTGCATGGGAAAATGGTTTTTTCTCCAGTACACATGCATCATTGATCAGAAATTTTGCCGGGAAATTATCAGTTCCGTCAATAATAAAATCATATTCTCGAATCAGTTCGCGGATGTTGGATGCGTCTACGAACATCCGGTAAGTTTTTACTTCCACATCCGGATTCATGGCATTCATGGTTTCCTTTGCTGATTTTACCTTTGCTTTTCCGATATCTGCTGTGCTGTGGATGATCTGCCTCTGCAGATTGGAAAGATCTACCTCGTCCGCATCCACAATACCGATTGTTCCCACACCTGCTGCTGCCAGATACATTGCCGCAGGTGCACCAAGACCGCCTGCACCGATGATCAGTACTTTTCCTTTCAGGAGCTTCTTCTGTCCCTTTGCCCCCACTTCTTTTAAGATGATGTGACGGGAATAACGCTCGATCTGTTCATCTGTCATTGCCATTTAGCATCCACCTCCCATGAAATAAAGAAATTCTACATTGTCTCCCTCTTTTAATACGGTAGACTCTTTATCCTCTGATGCAACAAATTCTTCATTAATAGAAACGGTTACATATTCCGGCATCTCTACATTTTCCTGTGCGATCAGTTCCGGAAGTGTCAGTCCGTCTTTTACTTCTTTTTTCTCTCCTGCTACTGTGATAAACATATTTTTCTCCTTTATGCCTGCTCTCTTTTTAGAGTAATCCTTCAATCCAGCTGTTTAACTCTGCCTGTTTCAGTGCTCCTGTTTTCCGGTCTTTCGCCTGTCCGTCTTTAAAAAGGATCAACGTCGGATTTGCCTGCACTTCATACTGCTCTGCCAGCTCCACATCAAAGTTCGTATTTACTTTATATACTTTAATCTTATCCTCATAATCGTCTTCCGCATTTCCGAGAACCGGTGCCAGCTTTTTACACGCCACGCAGGAATCTGAATAAAAATCCACCAGAACCGGAAGTTTTTCCTTCAGGACTTTCTCTTCAAAATCCGTCTTGCTTACCCGTACTGCCATCAGTCTTCCACCTTTCTTACATACATGGTGTAAGTACCATCTTCATTATCGGTTAATTTCAGTACTTTATGCCCTTCTTCTTTCATGCTGCGCGGAACATTCTGCACTGGTTCGCCATCGTTCATGCGGACAGCCAGAATCTCTCCATCCTCCAGTTCTTCGATTGCTACTTTTGCCTTCACGAATGTCAGGGGGCATACTTTATCGGTAATATCAACCTCATCGGTTACTTCAAAATCTAATTCAGCCATTATGTTCTCCTTTCACTGTCCTTCATACGCATCTTTCAGCTGACTGCGGAAATCTTCTTCTCCCACACGCTGCAATGTTTTGCGGAAACGTTCACTTGGATTTGCATTTTTTTCAAAGAAATTAATTGCCGCATCTGTCACACGAAACAGTGTTTCTTTATCCGGGATCAGAGGAAGCAGTTCTTCTCCTTTATAGATATTATTTCCGAAGGTTCCTCCAAAAGATACGATATATCCCGGAGTTCCTTTCCATGCATCCACCGGACAGCTCTTTACACAGCGGCCACAATGATTACATTTCTGCGCATCCAGTTCTATTTTGCCGTCCACCATCTTCAGTGCATCCTGTCTGCAGGCTTTCACACACACACCACAGGAAATACAGTCGTCTTCCTTATATTCGATGTTCATGCCGCCTTTGATTCCAACATCGTTTTCTTCTGCTTTCAGGCAGTTATTCTGGCATCCTGTAACACCAAATTTGAATTTATGCGGGAGTTCCCGTCCGAAATATCTCTCATCAAGCTCTTTTGCCAGTGTGTAGGTGTCGATACATCCGCTTGGACAGACCTCTGAACCCTGACAGGCTGTAACTGTACGTACACGTGGTCCACACACACCGGTTCCCACACCGCCTTTTGCCAGTGCTTCTTTTACCTCTGCCAGTTCTTCCACTTTAATAAAGGGAATCTCAATGCCCTGGCGGGAAGTCATATGTACATATCCGCGGCCGTATTTTTCTGCTACTTCTGCTACTGTCTTAATATTCTCTGCAGTCAGGTTTCCACCGACCACTGCCAGTCTCAGGGAACCGTAACCTTTCTGTTTCTGTCTCATATATCCGCCTTTTTTTAAGGCTGCATAATCTACTTTCTGTGCCATTTTTATCTCTCCTTTGTGTTTTTAGAGCGTTTTTTCAAATATTTTTTCCAGATCTGCGGCTGTCCGGTATCCTTACAGCCGGTTGAATTATCGTAATACTCTCTCAGTTTCTTCTATTTCAAATATTCTGCCACTGCGGTTGCTGCATTGGCACCATCCGAAACCGCAGTTACCACCTGACGCAGTTTCTTTGTTCTTGCATCTCCTGCCACATACAGCCCTTCCAGAGCGGTTTCTCCTGTCTCCCCTGCTCTGACATAACCTGAATCATCCAGTACTGCAAATTTTTTCAGAAGATCTGTCTGTGGTACTGCTCCGTAAGCAACAAATACACCGTTCACATCTATCACAGCTGCATCTTCCAGAACTACTCCGGTTACTTTCTGCTCTCCGATGATCTCTTTTACCTGATGCTCCAGTACGAAGATAACGTTTTCCTTCTCTCTCAGTTTCGCCACTGTAACAGCGGCTCCTCGGAATTCCTTTCTCCTGTGGATCACATATACTTTCTCTGCCACATCCGCCAGGTAAACAGCATCATCAAGTGCTGTATCTCCACCACCAAGAACTGCGACTGATTTACCTCTGTAAAATGATCCGTCACAGATTGCACAGTAAGAGACACCCTTTCCTGCATATTCCTGTTCTCCCGGAATATTCGCTCTTCGCGGTGTGGCTCCCGCCGCATAGATTACGGTTTTCGCTTCCACCTGCGAACCATCTGCAAATACAAGTTCAAAATCTGATGAAGCTTCTTTCTTTATCTCTGTTACTTCCTGTTCCATGAAGGATACCCCAAGCTTCACTGCATGTTCCCGGAAGTTCTCACCCAGATCATAACCGCTGATGCCCGGAAATCCCGGATAGTTATCTACCTGTCCGCTTTCTGCGATCTGTCCGGTTCCTTCATATTCTTTTTCTATCACTACGGCTGACAGATTAGCCCTCTTTGCATAGATTGCCGCACTCAAACCCGCCGGACCGCTTCCAATGATACCTACATCATATTTCATATCGTCAGTTCCTTTACACCTATTATTCCTATCGAATTAGTATGTTTTATAATAAACATAATAACACCGATAATTTCCTCTGTCAATAAATAAGATTATAAAAATTTTTTAGGATTCGTTATGGACTCAGGTTATAGCAGTTACTTAATATTCGCTGTACTAGATCCAACTGTAATCTCCGCCGGTCAGAGCAAGGCTCAGAAGTGTGTCCATCTTCTCTACCTCTTCTTCACCCTCAATCTTCTGAATCAGTTCTGCTGTATCCAGCACATCCTCCAGTGACTCGTCCGGGCCGATCTCATAGTCGATTTCAGCCTCACAGTCCGGGCATGGAATCCTCTTCATCGTCTGCATAGACAGAAAACGGTTGCCGCATTTTTTACATTCATAATATCCGCACTCTTTCGTGCCGTCTGGTACATAATACATCTTTTAATTTTCTCCTTTTTTTGTTTATATGATTAGTTTTTATATGATTGGTCTTCTGATGACAAAGAGCTGCCGGTTTTGATGATTCCCGGACAGCCCTTTATTCAACCTTCTGTACATCTAATTTTCTGCTTTTTCTTTTCTGAGCAGCTCTGTATATTCTGCTTCCCTCATAGGTCTGGCATAGAAATATCCCTGAGCCTTGTTACAGCCGAACCCCTGAAGCATTACCTTCTGCTGTTCGGTCTCCACACCTTCCGCAATGATGGAAAGCTTCATATGATTTCCCATAGTAATGATCATGTGCAGGATTTCTTCTGCTCTTCCATAAGGATCTGCTGCACTTAAGAAACGCATATCCAGTTTGATCTCATCAACAGGAGCTTCTTTCAGCATATTCAGGGAAGAATATCCACTTCCAAAATCATCCATCAGAATACGGAATCCTCCCTGGCGAAGCTTCTCCACAACCGAAAAGATCATTTCCGAGTCAATGGCATACGCAGTTTCTGTTATCTCCAGTTCCAGATATTTTCTCGGAATCTGATAGCGTTCTGCTATTTCACAAAGGGTCTGAAACAGGTTCGGATTATAGAACCCAACCCTGGACAGATTTACGGACACAGGATGCAGCGGAATACCCTCATCCATACATTTCTTCAGGAAAATACAGGTCTCTTCATAAATGTAGAGATCCACTTTTGCAATGTATCCGTTTTTCTCCAGTACAGGGATGAAGATTCCCGGAGGAAGCAGTCCCTTTTCCGGATGTTCCCAACGAACCAACGCTTCCGCTCCGATGACACGGTCAGTACACATATCATACTTGGGCTGAAAGAATGCCTTAAACTGCTTTTCCTTAAGGGCATCATCCAGCTCATTAATGATCATCTGCTCCTGGATCAGTTTCTTTCTGTGTGTATCATCATATACAGCAACCTGAATCATATGATTCTTCTTAATGCTCTCCGCCGCCAGATGAGCCCGGTCACACATGATTCTCAGACTCTTTGATCTGTCTCGTATCTCATAAATCCCGGCAGAAATCTCTACTGTAGTCTTCAGATAATAATCTCTGATCCGATTACAGAAATGATTTATCTTTGCCTGTATCCTGTCCTCATTATCCAAAGTCAGAATCACAAAATGGTCTGCCTCATATCTGCTGCTGACAATATCTATCCTGCCAAAAATTTTCTCCAGCTCCAGACCGATAAACTTCAGGAACCCGTCACCTGCATCCTCTCCAAACAGATCATTGACAAGCTTAAAATTCTCAATATTGATATAGACAATTCTGGCATCTGCCTCCGAATGCTTCTCCAGAAATTCCCTGCCTCTCTGGTAAAATCCTTCTTTATTAAGAAGCCCGGTCAGTTCATCCGTCTCCATCCTGTAGCGATATGCTTCCTGCGCCGCAGCTTCCACCTGCATCTGTGTCCTGTGTCTGTTATTAACAATCACAAGTATAGTCAATGCCACCAGAAAAATCAGGATACATACGATCTGATATCTGTATTTCTCCATAAATTCCCATATGGAAAAAGATTTCAGCAGATTTATGGAATACTGCCTGATAATATTCTCCTCATCCTGACTGCTCAGGCTTCCGATGCTCTTATTAATCACAGAAACAAGATCGGGATCTGTGTTATCCCCGTATATCATACAGGTCTCTGCTTTGGTAAAAACAATTCCCGACAATGCAAGATCACGATACTTTTCATCCTGCAGATAATAAGATGCTGCGTAACTGTCCATAATGGCCATATCTGCCTTTTTATTTACCACCGCATCCAAAACTGTCCGGGGTGAATCACAGTAAATCGCTTTATATGGGAACCCCCCTTCCGGTCTCAGACTTTTATATTTCTCAAATATACTGTTCATAGAGACGGTCGACGTCTCCAGAGTATTGATATCTTCTCCACGTTCTGCTACTATCTGAAATTCTCTCGTGAAAAATCCACCTGTAAGATGAACTTCAGGTTCATCGATCATTTCCTGACAGGCGGTAATTCCGGCTATAAAATCATACTTTCCACTCTGCGCAGCCTCTATAGGATCGGTATCCGGAGAAAGACTTTCAAACTCAAAAGGTATCCCGCTGATTTCACTGAATTTCTTCAGAAACGCTATATAGATTCCGTCCAGCTTTCCTGTTTCTTTATCTGTATATATCAGTGGCGGCTGATCACCAATGCATCCTATCTTTATGGGTGCGCTGACGCTTTTGACATATTCTGTCTCTTCCCGGGTCAGAAGAGGCTTTGAATTTCTATTTTTGTCCATAACATACTGTTCTGTAAGATTTTCCGTAAGATCCGGCACTTCTGCTTTAAGCTGCTCAAGAGCATTGTTTACCGCACTCATGACCTCTGTATTTCCCTTTGTTGTCATGATATACATAGGTGCAGCCCCGAATTTATCCACAATCTTAAGTGAATCATGTTTGGATATACTTCCCGTCAAGATCATATCCACTTTCTTCTGCTTAAGAGCCTCTATCTGATCCTGTTCAGATTCATAGTACTTCTCCGGACAGTGAAAATTTTTCTCATCCTGACGCTGTTCAAACTCTTCATTCTGATAGCTGTCTCTCAGCAGACCTACTTTTTTGCCATTCATATGCTCATAATCCTGAAAATAAATATCTACATTATCCTCAGATGTATACAGCACCGCCTGCTCTGTGCCAACAGGCATACAGGAGAAATCATAATCCTTCTCCCTGGCCTCTGTTTTCTGCGCATTGCAGATCAGGTCTACCTTTCCGGATTTCAGATCTGCCAGCTGATTTTCCCATGATTCATTGATATATTCATATCTCCAGCCGGTATACTGAGATATTTTATTCAGATATTCCACTCCATATCCCTTGTATACTCCACTGCTGCTTTTATTAATAAAGTCTGCGTCCTCACGATACGCCACCCGTATTGTCTTTGTCCCGCCGTACGACTGTGCCTGAACCGGAACGATTACTCCCAGAAGCAAGGTAAACAGCAGAACGAACAACATTACATTTCTCTTCTTACCACTCATCTATCGTACCTCTCTCTTGAGTGATTATAACATAATATTCTCCAAAAAGGTATCTTTATAATGCTCGCTCAAACATTTCCCCTTACAGAATCCAGGTGTTACTTTTTAATCCCATTTCCACCACAGACAATCGCATACAAACTAAAAACAAAATTTCCCTGATTGCTTCCGGCGGTAGCTCATATTTCTCTTTTCGCACCAATCCATCAATCGTTGCTCCGAGTCGAATATTTCTCAATACAAAATCTACGGCTTCTTTGATTTGTGTGTAGATTGGTCCTGTAAATTCTCTCTTATCAAGAAATACTGCACGATCTATTCCTTTAAAATACAATCTGTCTTTCTGTAGAATAACACAAAAAGGATGTGCTGCGGTAACTTCTCCATTGCCTTGACACATCCTTTCGTATTATTATTTTTTTGCTATTCTTCTTAATGACAGCTATGGCTTCCACATCCATGCTCACCACATGTATGTCCTTCTCCGTGATTGTGCTCATGGTGAGAACACTTAACATCTGGATTATAATCCAATGTTTCATTGATAAAAGCTTCTACCGCTTCATCCGCATCTCCGGAAACTCCTCCGAAAAGCTTAATGCCTGCTGCCGCTAACGCTGTCTGTGCGCCGCCTCCGATTCCGCCACAGATCAAAACATCTGCGTTCAATGCATTAAGAACTCCTGCCAATGCACCATGTCCGCTTCCATTCGTATCTACTACTTCTGAATGTACTACTTTTCCTTCCTCTACATCGTAAATCTTAAATGTCTCTGTGTGTCCAAAGTGCTGGAAAATCTGTCCATTTTCATATGTTACTGCTATTCTCATGATACCTTCTCCTTTTTCTGCTGCATATTTTTTGTAAATTTCCTGTTTGTAACATCCTCCAAAGCTGCAGTTTCTGCTCTGACCGTCACAGATTCTGAAATCTCCACCCTCGATTCTGAGTGGATGTCCATCAATGAGTGCATCTGCTATTTTCTTCCTGGCAATCTCATAAATTCGTTGAACCGTTGTTCTTGCAATCTGCATAGATACTGCACACTGCTCCTGACTGTAACCTTTCTTGTCCAAAAGACGAATTGTCTCATACTCATCTACTGTCAGAACAATAGGTGTTTTTTTCTCCGTATCATCTGCCGGAAGGAATTCTAAAACATTGGGAAAATGGCAGACTTTTCTGCATTTTACTGGTCTCGGCATAAACTGCTCCTTTCTCGCTTTTCTTATATAATAGTTCTATAAAAGGCATATGTCAATAATATTTTTGACATATGCCCATATAGTTCAGCTAATAGTATTATATACAGCATAAACTTCTCCTCACGACACATATATTTCGATGTTTTTCCGCAAATCAATTATTGATAATGGCATAGAAAAAACCGTCTGTCATGACAGAAATTAATTCCATCAAAACAGACTGTTCTTTTTCCTTTACAAATATTACATTAATGGGGTTCCTGCCTCATGCTCATAGAATCTCTTTATTATCACCTGCACCGGTTTCTCACATATTTCATAACTGTCGTCCTTCCATGCCTCGGACGCAGAAGGTAGCTTTGGTGCCCACTCCCATAAAGCAAAGCCACAAAGCCATGGCCTTTTCTTACAGGCCTCAAACATTGCACGATACCATTCACACTGTTCTTCCAGGCGAAGTTCTCCCTGCAATTCCCAGTTATTTGGAACCATTCCGGATCCTTTTCTCGACATACATCCCACTTCAGCAAAGAAAAATGGTTTCCTATATTTTAAGACGGTTTTTTCGATACGATCCAGTTCCTGCTCCCATTGATCAATTGGATAATATCCGCTGGAAGAGATCACATCGACACAGTCCCACCAGGATACATGATCTTCCTGATATTTGTCCGTGTTATAAGACACCAGTCCATGATATTCCTTACGTATGGAAGCAATCACTTCCCGCCACTGCTTTTCTCTGTGTTCCGTCATTACCATTTCACATCCGGCAATAAAAATATCACACTGTTCTTCTTCCGCTATCCTTGCATAATGTGTCTGAAACTCCTTATAGGACGCAAACCAGTTTTTCCATTTTGGTTCGCATGGAATATCATGTTCGAAAAAGCTGATAAAAGCACGCCATGTTCCATCCTTACAGTTCACTGTTGGCTTGAGTCCAACCCGAATTCCTTTTTCTTTTGCATACCGTATCATGCAGATCAGTTCTTCATCCGAAAATGTATCTTCTGAGGTATAACATTCATCCGTAGAACCAAAAGATGGATAAAAATTTTCCTTTATAATTCGACTCCATTTGTCTCTATCACATGTTTATACCAGAATGCCGAATCTTTCATAATTCTCTGCTGGTTCCTGTAGTCTACATATACAAGTCCAAATCTGTCCGAGTAACCCTTTGCCCATTCAAAATTATCCATTAAAGACCACTGGAAATACCCTCTGATATCCACCTCTTCTGCTGCCTTTTTCAGTTCTCGTAAATATCTTGCAAGAAAATCAATTCTGTTTGGATCATGCACCTTTCCATCTAACGAAATCACGTCATGGCAGGATAATCCGTTCTCTGTGATATAAATTGGCTTATGATATCTTTCATATAAGAACTTCGGTCCCCAACGCAGACATTCCGGTGTTACCGGCCATTGGATCGCAGTCTTTGGAAAACCTTCATACCGGCAAACCTTCTGTGGTTTCCCGTCTTCTCCCATACGGAAGCATCTTCCATTATAAATATTCTGTCCATAGATATCGATTGGTTCTGAAATCAGGCGCATATCTTCCTCTGTGATTTTCGGAAGATATTTTTCATAACGCTCCAATCCTTCTTCCGGATAATGTCCTAATAAGACCGGATCTGACCACCAGGATACATTCCATGTCCAGTTACTGTCGTCCTCCTGAAGAGAAAAATACGCCTTTCTTGCAGCCTCGATATCTTCCGGCCGATCTGTTTCCGGATAACATACAGATGAGGTCGGCGCATATCCAATCGTCAGTTTCTGTTTTCCATAAGCACGAAGCATCTGTACAGCTCTTCCATGTGCTTTCATGGCATTATGCGCCATTTCAAAAGTATCTCTCAGCGGTGCTTTTACTCCCGGTGCATGTTCTCCGGTAAGGAAACCAAGTCCGACAAAGCACTGTGGTTCATTCAATGTAAAGAAATGAGTTACCCTGTCACTGAATCTTTCCGCAACAAGCTTCGCATATTCTCCAAACCATTCCACAATCTGCGGATTCATCCATCCGCCTCTTTTATAGATTTCATACGGAAGTTCCCAGTGATACAAGGTAATATATGGTTCGATCTTATTTTCCACAAGTTCGTCAATCAGACGATTATAGAATTCAATACCTTTCTCATTCACTCTTCCATATCCTTCTGGTAAAACTCGTGACCAGTCGATGGAAAAGCGATAGGCTTTCAGGCCCATTTCTTTCATTAACTGAACATCTTCTTTATATCTGTGATAATGGTCGCAGGCCACTTCGCCGGTGTGACCGGAATATACTTTCCTAGGTTCTTTTGTATACACATCCCAGATATGCTCACCTTTGCCATCTTCTTTTACTGCACCTTCGATCTGATACGCACTTGTTGCTGCTCCCCAGACAAAATCCTCTGAAAAGCCTGAATAATTTCTATTTTCTTTCTCCATTGTTTTCTTCCTTTTATTAATTAATATCTTTTGCTATTTCCATTCCTCGATTCCCAGATTCTCTATGTAATCAGCAAGTTCTCTCGCCATCTCATAGGTCTCCGGAATTCTGAGATGTCCTGGAGTTGCTGCTCCGTTTCTCTTAAAGATGCAATGAGAAATCTTACTGTCTCCCATAGAAACAACTACATCGTCAATTGCTTTGTCCCAAGAACAGTCATATTCAAGCAATGTCGTACAGCAGACGATCGATGCTTTCGGATATACCTGACGCAGTTTTTTTTAAAGCCTTGTGTAGTGTTCTCTCCAGAGAACTGCTTTCTCACACATGTAATCTTCTGACATGTAATCAAACGGATGATTATCATTCTGGCCAATTGCCACGACAACAACCTGCGGTGTATACTGACCAAAATCCCATTCTGTCAGTTCACCGATACTTTGCAGAGCTAATTACTCCTTCATATATCACTCAAGTTTCCGTACTCTTCTTTTATATATTTTAGAAAAAATCATTAATACTAATAGACATAAAATTTCAACAAGCACAAATACACTTCAATTCACAGCCTCACGAAGAGGCTGACGGTTCTTTATTTTGCCGTTTCCACGATAGTACATTTCAACTCACAGCCTCACGAAGAGGCTGACAAAAACCAAGGGAAGACTGGGATAGTTTTATATCATTTCAACTCACAGCCTCACGAAGAGGCTGACGTAATGCTCAAGAAGATCTTCACAGCGCGGAATATTTCAACTCACAACCTCACGAAGAGGCTGACGAGACGATGGCATAATTAGCTTCATCGATCACAATTTCAACTCACAGCCTCACGAAGAGGCTGACAGAGAAAATACAGGGAACAGAGAAAGAATTCATATTTCAACTCACAGCCTCACGAAGAGGCTGACGGCAATGGCTAAAGGCCGTGTTGAGAACAAATTCATTTCAACTCACAGCCTCACGAAGAGGCTGACAGTTACATAATGATCAGGTAGAAGACCGAAAGAATTTCAACTCACAGCCTCACGAAGAGGCTGACTGAAGAGATCCTACTTTTCCAGTTGCACGAATTTCATTTCAACTCACAGCCTCACGAAGAGGCTGACACACAGCCGCTAACTATGACGAGTTTTTACTGTTTATTTCAACTCACAGCCTCACGAAGAGGCTGACGGCAGAAAGGACATTTCTATGACAGTTACAGGATATTTCAACTCACAGCCTCACGAAGAGGCTGACGAACTACATCCCAGTATGATGTAGTGATGTGTCTATTTCAACTCACAGCCTCACGAAGAGGCTGACGGCTTAATCCACTTACCTGCGGCGGCAGGTCAATATTTCAACTCACAGCCTCACGAAGAGGCTGACGGCCGGGAAGTATCGAATATGGTTTTAAATTCTTACATTTCAACTCACAGCCTCACGAAGAGGCTGACACAGTACAGCGACGGTCTTGCGTCTGTATCCGTATTTCAACTCACAGCCTCACGAAGAGGCTGACAGCAGAAGCTTCTTGGCATGGAAATCTTGAAGACATTTCAACTCACAGCCTCACGAAGAGGCTGACTGGAGCTTTTATTACTCCACCGCTCCTATATTTATTTCAACTCACAGCCTCACGAAGAGGCTGACTAACCAGGCGCATCTGCAGGGAGCAGAGGTAATTATTTCAACTCACAGCCTCACGAAGAGGCTGACGACAATGACGATGACGATGACAACGGCAATAACATTTCAACTCACAGCCTCACGAAGAGGCTGACGATGAGTTTTTACTATTTAAGTACCTTATCATCATTTCAACTCACAGCCTCACGAAGAGGCTGACACGACAATACGGCAGTACATGGCTTCGCAAGGTATTTCAACTCACAGCCTCACGAAGAGGCTGACAATAAAGTAATGTGCTTTTTAACTGGCGGGCATATTTCAACTCACAGCCTCACGAAGAGGCTGACACGGAAAGATGGCAGAGGGTGAAACTGCTCTGGATATTTCAACTCACAGCCTCACGAAGAGGCTGACGAAAGTGGTTTTTCTTTTTTACCATTTTTAATACATTTCAACTCACAGCCTCACGAAGAGGCTGACGGAATTATCAGCGCAGGACAAAGCCGACAAAGGTATTTCAACTCACAGCCTCACGAAGAGGCTGACCAGGACTAAGCATAGTATATCACCTCTTTCAATATTTCAACTCACAGCCTCACGAAGAGGCTGACGGAACAACTCTAACTTTTGATATATTGACTGTTATTTCAACTCACAGCCTCACGAAGAGGCTGACGAAATTTTTTTTGCTTCCTCTTCGGTATATCCATATTTCAACTCACAGCCTCACGAAGAGGCTGACAGTGTAAGCGAACTAATAACAGACACAATATTGTTATTTCAACTCACAGCCTCACGAAGAGGCTGACAATGACAGATGCCGCGAAGAAGTTCAGAGGAACATCATTTCAACTCACAGCCTCACGAAGAGGCTGACTGTTTCACGTGAAACACATTATATAGTGGAGGTCTATTTCAACTCACAGCCTCACGAAGAGGCTGACGATAAACCCTTTTTTAAGAATTTCATACGGGTTGTTATTTCAACTCACAGCCTCACGAAGAGGCTGACACCTGCTACAGCGTTTATCGTCCACCCCTTGAAATATTTCAACTCACAGCCTCACGAAGAGGCTGACTAGAACCATTCATCATGTTTTTAGTCTCCTTATATTTCAACTCACAGCCTCACGAAGAGGCTGACAGCAATTTTAGACAAAAATACATTTATCTAAAATTGTTTTTTACCCTTATTGCACATACCAATCTTGTTCTTTTATTCAAATTATTATATTGTAAATTTTTTTCTGGTAAAATACACACATTTTCTGGTGCGAATGTCCTGAAGTATTTCTGTAAGCTTACCTTTCGCACTATAATATTAAAGTATCTGTAACATCAAATCCAGGCTTTGCACCAATGTGTTCTACTTTATTTTTGTACTTTTCACCCAGATAATAAAATCTCAGGCTGTCCACGTCTTTATCTATAATATTCTCCAGAATATTCTTCACCTGTCTGCATTTTGTTGCATCCATCTGACACTCAAATACTGAATTCTGCACTCTCCGTCCATAATTGGTACACTCTTTCGCAACTTTACGTAGGCGTTTTCTTCCTGCTGCTGTTTGTGTATTCACATCATATGTTATCAAAACCAGCATTATCTCACCTACTTCCAGAAAAATGGCGGATATTCATCCAAATCTCCTCTTAGATATCTCGCCAGCAACATACTTTGAACATACGGAGCCATTCCCCATTCTATCTTTTCATCCAGAAATGGATGTTTAATAGTTTCCTGTTTTTTGGACTGCCAAGCTGACAAAAAGGCTTTTCGACCTTCATCTGTCATAACGACCGCTTCATTTTCCTTTTTTATGAAATATTTTTCCTTCATAATTTTTTTATTGATTAATGTCAAAACAAAACGATCTACCATAACGCTTCTGAATTCTTCCATTAGATCCAGGGCTAATGACATACGTCCTGGTCTGTCTGTATGAAAAAATCCAACATACGGATCAAGGCCCACTGCTTCCAGCGCAGATCCGCACATTCCTGCCAGCAAAGAATATCCAAACGACAGCATGGCATTAACGTTATCCAAAGGCGGTCTCTTATTTCTTCCATGAAAGTAAAAAAATTCCTTTTGCTGTAATATCAGTTCATCAAACACAGAGAAATATACAGAAGCAGCTTCTCCTTCTAGCCCTAATAATTCCTCTTCTCTTTCACATTCTCTTATTTTCCCCATGTTCTGTGCAAGAAACAGAGATTTCTTTTTTATATTTTCTACATCCACACGCATTGCATAGTCTCTTGTAGCTCTTTCCAAAACCCACCTGGAATTATACACTTTTCCGAGAATAAAATTTCTGGCTATATGTATACTTTCTTCCCTGTTGTCACTGATTCGATATTGCTGCTTTCTCAATGTTACATTTCCCTTTACCTCACCAGTAACTCTGGCCAAAAATCTTCCATTTCCGGACATAAAAGAAAGATCTATATTTCTCTGCGCACATGCTCCCATAAGTGCTGGACTGGCCCCCGTGTAGCCAAATGTAATGATTGCCTGAAGATTATGCAAAGGAACTCTGCCGATTTCTTTCTGTTCTTCCAAAACAACTATATTTTCTCCATCCAAAGACAGATACTTATTCCCAGTTGTTACATACAATGTATTCAAAAGCCTTTTCATTCTTTTTCCTCTTCTGCAATTATCCTGTCGATATATCCGGAAACAGACTTCTTTTTATTCAAAGCAGGAATACAAATATCCTTCAATGAACAGGCATTACACTTTTTACTTGTTTTTACCTTCGGTGTGTAGCGCTGCTCATAATATTTATGCATCTCCGAAAATATCTTCCGAACCTTTTCCCGCACTTCGTCTGTAAATTCTACTTTCATGCGATGCCTGGTTTCTCCATAAAAGATATAGCCATAAGATATATCGCAGCATAACATTTCTTCCAGACACATTGCCTGTGCCGCTACCTGAAGAATATCCGAATCATCTGTTTTCGGTCTGCCTCTTTTATATTCTACCGGAACAGCCTTATAAAGCCCTTCTTTCCCTGCCAGTTGAACTCCATCTTTTACTTTATGAAATTCTACTACATCACATTCGCCGCTCACTCCCATTTCCCGGGAGTGAATCGGCATTGCACGTACGATCAAAAGATCTCCTCTTTTTTCTTTCATACTTACATCATGTGCGTTTTCATGAAGAATTTTTCCTTCCACTGTTCTGACATTTTCCTGCCACTGCAACTCTATGTAAGCCAATGCCCACTGTCTTCGGCAGAATGCAAAATGCTGGATTCCGGATAACTGAAGAAAATCTTCTTCCTTATACAAAATCAAACTCCTCCGGTTCTTTACATCCGTCTACATGCCATGAAATTTTGTAATCTTTAAATTCTCTTGGATGTTCCTCTTTACATTTAATATCAAAGCCTCTCTGAATTTTTCCACTGGAAACAGCCGGCGTTTTTTCATCGTGCTGCCACCAGTACATTTTGCAGACCTCCATACTTCCCTCTGGTCTTGCAGAAGAAGCATCGTTTTCAAATAAGGTTTTCAATGCCTCTTTCAGTAATTCCGCATCTTCCTGACTGAATCCTGTTTTTTCAGCAAGCTGAACATTTACACTTCCCATTACTTTATATACTGCAAAACCTACTCTATGCTTCGTCCCCATGGTATCTGAGGCCTTGCTTTCTTTTCCGGATTCGCTGTTCACACTCTTAGTAATCTGCATGCTGATGATATCAATTGGCGAAAGACTGATCGCCTGATGAATGGAAACGGGGCCTCTTACTCCAAATGATACAGGAATTCCCTTAAATGCAAAAACCTGACCAAAAGCTCTGACATCCAGCCATTCTTTGCAGGCAATCGCCGCACAAGCATCGCGATTTGCATTTTTCTTATTTCCTATCTGAGTTTTCAGTTCCTCACATCCATCTGCACGGTCTTTCAAACTGGTATAAGGATCATCTGTACGATCATCTGACTGTACAAAAATTTTCTGTCCAAGATCCTGAAGTCTATTTCTTATCTTTCTTTTGATACACACGTCCGATATTTCACCATGTCCATCCATGTTGATTCTTGGACGGTTTCCATTTAATGGATCTCCATTTGGATTCGCATTATCAGCACTTACAAATAAAGTAAAATCAATTTTTCCTTTTAATTCACTCATCGTTTATTCCTCCTCTTCCTTCTCTTTGGAATCTTCCTTTTTCAGTTTCAGATCATAAGCCTGGCTGTGAAAACCAAGAAGATATAAACCATCCAATTTTTTATTATCCTTGAAACTATCTATTTCAAATAATTCATAAATATCATTTAACAGATTTTCATAAAAACGCCTCTCCGCAATCCCCAATTTATTCATATATGGCTGGATATTTTCTTCAATCACCTTCCATGTTTCAAAAGGTCTCTGGGAAAAAGTACTCATGTATCTTTTTGCATTTGTAACCCTTGCTTTATCTCCATCATCATAAGTACGATATTCAATCCGATCTGCCACTGCCAGTAAACGTCCGTATAAATAATTTCTGTCTTTTTGATTTTTATCTAATGCCACATTCCATTCCTCCATTTTTCTATCTTTTTTCACCAGCGAACATGCTAACGTTAAAACCCTTTCCCAATTTTTGCGATCTTTATATGTTAATGGATTGGACGCCTTAAGCACAGCTCTGTTCACATAATCATGCGGGATTTCAGTTCCATTCCAGATACATGGAATTAATCTTCTCGCAACTTCCGCATACATTTTCTTTCCGTTTGCGTCCGCAATCGCAAGTCCGCCTTTACTTTCTATGCCAAACAGAATCTCTGCTACATCTTTAACGCCAACCATTCCGGAAAACTCTATTCTTTCTTTACCTTTCCATTTCTCATGAATCCAGGTGCAGCTCTCATGCCATTTCTTTATATTCTCCAGATATCGCGCAGAATCCAGCGTCATCTCCTCAACCATGGACAATCTTCCCGGTGTGGCCGCATCAAAACCAAGTAAGATCATTGCGGATGTATTATCTACCTTTTTTCCATATCCTCGAAGTGCTTTGTAAAATTTTTCAGCTGTGACTGCATTTCCATCTGATACGATTTCTTCTTCAGTTTCTTCATCATCCCAGGCATATTCCGATGTAATCATCTCTGTATCTACATTCCATCTTGGCATACACAGTCGATTAGATTCCCATGTAACAACTGCCAGCGTATCAAAAAACGTTCCCTGTTTCCGAATAATCCACTTCAATGCATTATGAATTTTCTGAGAGGTTTCATTGCCTACTGCAAAAGCCTCTTCCTTACTTACAAACCGTCCCCGATAAGTAAAATTCTGACTGTCATTTGATGAGATCAGCTTTGCTCCGTCACCTTCATTACGGATTTTTTTAGAATGAAGATAAGAAATAGCCTCCATATTTCCGGTAAGATAGCACAAGCCTTTCGCTTTTTCCCGGGACCGCACATAATTTATATAACAATCCTGAAGTGTTCTGTCTTTCCAGCATTCATCTGTTTTTAATTCAAAAAGATCTGAATTTGACGAACGAATGATAAAACGTACAAATGCTTTCGTCTGCACAATTCCCTGAATATTTTCTTTGTCATCAATCTGATTCTGTTCATCCAATTTTATAATCTTTTTATCAACCAGATCAGAGATCAGAGTATTTTTTTTCAGATATAAATAAATTGCCCGGACCTTCTCATGGCAGTATTCCGATTCTACCCATTCTTTCAGCTGAGAAATATACAGTTCATGACAGATTCCATCATCCTTATAATATTGGGTATAATCTCCTGCAAGATATCTCAGATTATCACACAAAGGATGTGGTTCCTTTCCTGCTGTACGGCTTCCCGATTTTTCTGTAACCGGTATGATTGTTAATTTATCATTAAGATCTACCGGTTCTGCATTCATAAAATTACCATCCTGATCAATAGTTACTGTTATCTGTGCAGTCACAGTAGTATGAAACGGTGGCAAAAGAACGTATGGCATTTCTCCCCGATACTCAATGACACCTATTTTGTCACTGTTTATCTCATACAGATCAATGAGTTCGTTTACCCAGCTCACTCTCCCACCTCCTCACTGGTAAATTCCTTTAAACCTGTGAAATTATCTTTTCCAAAAATTTTACGTTCCATTTCTCTGATGTGTCTTTTCTGTGTACATTCTTCCGGTCTTATAAATTCTATAATTCCCCCCTTCTTCATAACCGGTTTCCAGAAACGCACTGTCATTTTACCCTTATCTGCTTCCAAAACAGCTTCATCTGCATATGTTATGCCATGATACATAAAACCGTAATCTACTTCTCCGGTCATCGTATCATAAAAGCTTTCTCCCTCGCCAAATGTACAAGGTTCTTCAAAAGCCTGACACTCTCTTGTTCCAAGGAAAATATCTCTGCGTCCGCCTCGCTTCACCATCCGTTTGGCAATATTATGATGTTTATATTCATTTCTGTCTTCTTCCAGTTCCGGATGATTACAATTCATTTCAAAATGCGCACGCACCTGATAACGAACATCTTTCAAATACGTATAGTATGCAAGCTCATTGCCACCATTATATGCGATCGGGCGGATACCTTTTGTTTCTGTCTGAATCGGATTCATTACTCTTACTGCATCTACGATCCACATGATCGTGGGCTTCCAGTAAATGCTTTCCACAATTCCACGTAAGGCCTCATATGTCGGAATATGATAACTTGTCTTTTCTCCACCGACACGCATAACGGGATCAGAAAAAAGTGCATATGGACCATATACTTCAAATTCTATTGTATTTCTATATTTTTTCATGCTTCTCACCACCTTTACATATTGCAAAAATCCATCTTTGGCTCATCCACAACACCCACTTTTTTATCATAATATCCATCACTCAACACCAGAATCCCTTTACTGGTTTCATATATGGCATTTCCCAGTTTATCTTTTCTGATTTCCGAAATCCCGACCGTGTATCTCTGTAATTTTCTCAATATCTTTTTCTTCTCTGTTTCCGTTCGCACTTGTGACAGCTCTTCCAGCAACTGATGCGACTCAGTTTCATATGGAACAACAACACTTACTTTATAAGTATCAGAAATCACTTCAAACTCATGTCCTGCTGTCTGGAAAGCCTGCGGAAGTTTTATATGCATTTTTTCTTCATGTTTTCGTCTGTATTGATTCTGACCTGTTTGATTTTTTCCCAACAGATCCACTAAAGTTACAGGCACATTATATACTTCAACCGGAAATTTCGTTTCTGACTTTCTTAACTGTGTATGATACACTGAATAATAAAATTTTATAGCTATTTCTGAGTCCAATGCATAATTAAACTTTTTCTTATCATGCTTAAAATCATCAAGCACCTTTTGCAAAGCCGCCTGTGCGTTTCTTATTTCTCTCAAATGTTCCAGTTTTTCCGCTTCCCGGGACATCTGCACAATATAAACCGCCCCCATTCTTCCCAGTTCTTTATGTCGGTTGCATCTTCCTGCTGCCTGAATAACATTGTCAAGACCAGCTTTTGACCGGATTACGCATCCGAAAGAAAAATTCACTCCCGCTTCCACAACCTGTGTGCTGACACAAATAATCTTCTTTGCTCTTTCTCTTAATGCATTTCTTATTTCTCTCAAAGTATCCAGTTTATGTTGTGGGCACATATTATTGCTCAGATGGAAAATCTCATATTCTTCCGTACAGCCGTCTTCCAGTTTTTGAAATACTTCAAATGCACATTTTGTAGTATTTACAATTACTAAAGTACTTCTATATTCCTCTGTTTTTTCTAATGCAAAATCTCTAAGATCTTCTGTTTCCATCCCTCCAGAGCATTTTTCCGTTTCATCGATAATCTCAACTCGTTTAAAAGCTTTTGCATATTTTTCAGATTCTCCTGACATCTCCACACACCTGCAGATATTATTTTCTTCAAGAGAAGCCAGTGTCGGCTGTGTAGCAGAACATAATACCACTGTTGTTCCGCAAAACTGAGAAAGAAAATTCACAGCCAGATTAAAAAGTTCTGTGCATTTAACCGGAATTGCCTGCACTTCATCAAATATAATAACGCTGTTGCATAGATTATGCATTCTACGAATACAACTCTTCTGATCAGAAAATAACGTATTTAAAATCTGCACTGCTGTCGTTACAATAATTGGTGAGTCCCAGGTCTCTGTAAGATTTCGATATTTTTCCTCTTCTCCTTCTTCACAAATCACATTACAGTGATGTTCCAATACAACAGAGGGCAATCCCGTTGCTTTTCGAATTTCCTCTGCGTTCTGTTCCAAAATAGATGTGAAGGGGGCTATATAAATAATACGATTTTTTTGTTCTTTCCTCGCATGATAGAGTGCGAATCGAAGACTACTGAGCGTTTTTCCAGCACCAGTTGGCACCGTTAGACGATATAGTTTCTGATTCGTTTCTGCTGCCTTCCGACAGGAGTCAGATATCTCCTGTCGAAAACTGTTCAGCTGATTTCCATTGTCCGGATTATTCTGAATTTCATTTTTCAAATACTGTTCAAAATTATGTATACACTTCTGCCATATTTCCTGAGTCTCTTCCTGCGAAATTCTTTTCGATAAAGGGATATTCTGAAAAAAACATGCTGTATCTGTCCAGTCACCATCAATCAGCAAAGACAACGCAATTCTCAGATACATTCCCAGATAAAAATATCTGCTTCCATATTTTTTTCCGGAAGAATCTTGTTTTTTAACAAATTCATCTATATTATTAAAGATTTTTTGATATGACTGAATTGCCTCCTCTCCGGATTTCTTCAACGTTTTTATATCATAAATCCGGAAAAATTTTTCTTTAATGTATGCATACTCAATTTCTTTTTTCAAACGTCGTTCCTGTAAACTCTGGCCATTTTCCAGATTAATACAATCTTCCATTCCATGATGAAAATAAATCAATGTACTGATAAATTCCGAGACAGGCCATTCCTTTATTAATTCAAGCACAAGTCTTCCACCGGCAGTAGAATGATCCAGTCCATGTTTATGTACCTTATCACCCAACTTCAGAATATTCTTAAAATCATCCTGATTTTTTGTGCCAAGTTTTCCTGCATCATGAAGAATTCCAGCTAATTCTACAAGGTTTTTCAATTCTGGAAGTTCACAGACATTACTTAAAAAAAGAGCAACATTTCCTGCGTGTTCCTGCATAGATTGGATTCTTTGTGTTTCATAGTCTACATGGGCCAGTGTACACTCTTCCGTTTCCGGAATACTTATTTCTTTATCTTTCATTCAGTACCCCTTGTGTTATATGCCTATTTTTACAGTATTTAATTTCTATTTTTTATATATTTTTACTATATTTTATCATGATTATAGTCTTAACGCAAGACAGGCATCGAAAAAATGTTCGATTTATATATCTGCCTTGCTGACAAACCGTTAATCATTATTCCCGTGGTAACATCATCAGATTATCTTTCGATGTACTATTCGCCACAGAACGAACATATTTCTCACCCTGTGAACTTATTGCAGGAATAAGATATGGATATGGTGAAATATTTACGGTAATGGTTTTAGGAAATTTTTGCAGATAGTCGTAAACTTCTGATTTCTTCCAGTATGTACTTGTCTGATCTATATAGATAGAATCAATATCCTGTACATTTCCAGAATTGCCACAGTTACGCTTCATTTTGATTTTAATTGCTTTCATGATAAAAGCCTCCTTATGATATTTTTATTGAATCTGCAGATTCATTGTTGTAATGAAAATATCATAGAAAGGGTTTACAAAAATCGAGAAATAATTTAGAATAGATGTGCTGGATGCTATTCAAATTATTTGGATTGCATTTCCTATGATGAGCTACTTAGTATTACCAGTACTAGGTAGCTCTTTTTCATTACAGCTTTATAATATTCCTTTTATCTTTCCGTGTCAATAGTTTTTAACAAATTAATAATAATATAAAGATATAGTCAAATGAATAACAATATAAACTCAAAAAGCAATTGAACTATTTTCAATTGCTTTTTCCTTAACAAATATATAATAATATTTTTCAACTCACAGACTTCCATCTGACACTAAATAAAGGCTACAAAAATTATCCATTTCTGCAGCCTTTATTGTAAATTTTTCTATTTTTCAGTCTTTTTGCCTTTACTCAAACTCAATCGTTCCAGGTGGCTTACTTGTAAGATCATAGAATACGCGGTTTACGCCCTTAACCTCGTTGATAATACGGTTCATCACCTTATTAAGCACTGCATAAGGAATCTCAGCAGATTCAGCAGTCATGAAGTCAATAGTCTTAACGGCGCGGAGTGCCACTGCATAATCGTATGTTCTGAAGTCTCCCATTACGCCTACACTTCGCATGTTGGTAAGGGCTGCAAAGTACTGGTTCGGCATCCAGGATGGATCTTCTCCGTGTTCTTTCTTGTAGTCGGCGGCTGCATTGTCGACTTCTTCACGGTAGATGTAGTCTGCATCCTGTACGATGCGTACTTTTTCTTCGGTGACTTCACCGATGATACGGATTCCAAGTCCCGGGCCCGGGAATGGCTGACGGAATACCAGTCTTTCCGGAATTCCAAGCTCAAGGCCGGCTTTACGGACCTCATCTTTGAACAGGTCACGAAGCGGCTCAATGATTTCTTTGAAATCAACGAAATCCGGAAGACCTCCTACATTGTGATGGGATTTGATCACTGCGGATTCTCCGCCGAGACCGCTCTCTACAACGTCCGGATAAATGGTTCCCTGTGCAAGGAAATCTACAGCACCGATCTTCTTGGCTTCTTCCTCGAAGATACGGATAAATTCCTCACCGATGATCTTACGCTTCGCTTCAGGCTCTGTAACACCGGCGAGCTTGTCGTAATATCTCTGCTGTGCATTCACGCGGATAAAGTTCAGGTCAAACTGACCATTCGGTCCGAATACACCTTCAACCTCATCACCTTCATCCTTACGAAGAAGGCCATGATCTACAAATACGCAGGTAAGCTGCTTACCGATCGCTCTGGAAAGAAGTCCTGCTGCCACGGAGGAATCTACCCCACCTGACAGGGCAAGGAGAACTTTTCCATCACCGACTTTCTCGCGGATCTCTTTGATCGTATGTTCAACAAAGGCATCCATCTTCCAGTCTCCGGCACATTCGCAGACACCAAGTACGAAGTTGGACAGCATTGTCTTTCCTTCTACTGTGTGCAGTACTTCCGGATGGAACTGGATCGCATACAGTTTCTTCTCTTCATTCTGTACAGTTGCTACCGGACAGTCTGCAGTATGTGCAGCGATCTCAAATCCTGGTGCAGTCTGGGAAATATAGTCTGTATGGCTCATCCAACAGATTGTTTTGTCGGATACATTTTTGAAGATCCTGGAATCTTTCTTATCGATGAGAAGCTCTGTCTTACCATATTCGCTGACATCTGCCTTCTCAACTTTTCCGCCAAGGACATGCATCATGAGCTGTGCTCCGTAGCAAAGTCCAAGTACCGGAATACCAAGCTCGAATAATTCTTTCTGGTAAGTCGGTGAATCTGCCTCATAGCAGCTGTTTGGTCCGCCGGTAAGGATGATTCCCTTCGGATTCATCGCTTTAATCTTCTCAAGATCTGTCTTGTAAGAATAGATTTCGCAATATACATTGCATTCTCTGACACGTCTTGCAACCAGCTGATTGTACTGACCGCCAAAATCAATGACAATAACTAATTCTCTTTTCAAGGCTTTCCTCCTGTTTTTTATAACATCTTTAGAATCTGTTACTCATTATAAATGAGTCACAGAATTTTTACAATGTCTATTTTCAACTCATCGAGAGATTTTGCTGATTTTTGTGTTATAATCTGTTTTGAAAACTTTGACTTTCAGAAAGAGAAAGGAAACCTTTTTATTATGTTTAGATGTCAACCCGGATATACCCTCCGGAAAATCAAAGATACCTGTTACCTGCTGCCATATGGCCAGCAGATCGCAGACCAGAAAAAAAGCTTTATCCTCAATGAGGCCAGCTCATTTTTATGGAATATTCTGCAGCACAATGAAGGAGCAGAACCAGAGGAGCTGGTAAAACTGCTTGCCAGGGTTTATCAGCTGGATGAATCTTTTTTCCCTGAACTGCGCAGTGATGTGATGGATTTTCTTACACAGCTTACAGGCCTGGGAATGATCACAGAAGATCTCCATCCGATTTCCAAAGAACCTTCCGGCTCTATGGTCATTGCCGGGATCACAATGAAGCTATATGGTCCCCGGGAACTGTTTTCCAAATGTTTCGAACCCTTTTATAAAAAGTTTTCTGCGGAACCAGATCAGATACTTGAGCTGATCACTGTACCTCCGGCCAGCCGCTGTTATGAGCAGGTTCTTCTGCAGAATTCCGAAATGACTATCTTCGAAAATTCTGACCGCTACGTTGTTCTTTTTCCTCAGATGCAGAATATTTACGAAGCTCACATGCTCAAGGATGGTTCCTATGTGCGGATCCACTGCCATGCCCAGGCAACTGAGCTTAATACAGACAACCTGTTTCACGCAATACGCCTGTTTTTTCTTTTTATTGCGCAGAAAAACGGGCTCTTTGCCATTCATTCCGCATCCATTCTTTACCATGATAAGGCCTGGCTTTTTTCCGGGCATTCGGGAATGGGAAAATCAACTCATACAGCTTTATGGCATGAGCTTTTTGGCACGCCGTATCTGAACGGGGATCTGAATCTTCTGGGATTCGAAGACGGTCATATCACTGTTTACGGAATTCCCTGGTGCGGAACCTCTGAGATTTTTACTACAGAACAATATGAGCTCGGAGGGATCGTGCTCCTGGGGCAGGACTCGCAGACAGACCGGCTGGAAAAATTACCTCCTTCGGAAAAAATCCTCCGGGTTATGCAGCGTATGATTTCTCCTGCCTGGAAAGAAATTCAGCTTACCAGGAACCTGTCCTTTGCAGAAAAAATCGCGGACTGTGTGCCAGTGCTCCATTTTCTGTGCACAAAAAATCCTTCTGCTGCCTATACTATGAAGAACGCCATTGACCTGCGGAGGAGCTGCAATGAAAGATAAAATATTTCTGGTCTGGAAGCATCTGAAACAGGGCACCTTGAAAAAAATATGGAAACAGACCTTATGGATCTATCAGTACGGCAAACGTTACTGGAAAGCTATGATCCTCTATACTTTGCTTGGAATTACCGGAACCGGCGTTTCCCTGATCTCCAGCCTGATCTCCAAAGATCTGGTCGATATCATCACCGGCCACCAGACCGGAAAACTTCTGAGTACTTTTGCTGCAATGATCGGTTTTTCCGTAGCCAATATCCTGGTTTCACAGGCTTCCGGATATGCCTCCACATTTATTAATTTAAAGGTGGATTCAGAGATCAAAAACGATATTTTTTCCAAAATGCTGGTGACTGACTGGGAATCTCTTACGGATTACCATACCGGCGATCTGGTGACACGGTGGAGCTCCGATGCTTCCAATATTTCCAGCGGAATCCTGAACTGGATACCGAACCTGATCATTTATACGTTCCGTTTTATCAGTGCTCTCGCAATCGTACTTTACTATGATCCTACCTTTGCTCTGTTCGCACTGCTTGGAATGCCGTTCAGCGCATTGCTTTCCAGGCCGCTTCTTCGGCGTATGCGGGATAATAACCAGCGAAGTGCTGCCATGAATGCAAAGCTTTACGGATTTAACCAGGAGGCTTTTTCCAATATCCAGACTATCAAAGCTTTTGACCTGATCCATTTTTACACGGACAAACTGAAATCGCTTCAGAAAGACTATATCAATATGCGGCTGGATTTCCAGAAAATGTCCATCCTGACCTCTGTCCTTATGTCCATTATCGGTTTTATCGTATCGTACAGCTGTTATGGCTGGGGAATTTACCGTGTATGGAGCAATGCGATCAGTTACGGAACCATGACCATGTTTCTTTCTCTTTCCGGCACGCTGACAAGTGCAGTGAATTCCCTGGTCAGCCTGATTCCTTCTGCGATCTCGCTGACGATCTCTGCCGGCCGACTGATGGATATTGTGGAAATGCCCCAGGAGGATTACAGCCAGGATTCCGCTGTCCGAAGCTTCGAAAAGCAGTATCGTGAGGAGGGAATCGGCCTGAATATGCAGAATCTCAGCTATACTTATCATAACGGAACTTCTGTTTTTGCCAATGCTTCCATGGAGGCTTATCCTCATGAGATCGTTGCCCTGGTTGGGCCTTCCGGCGAAGGTAAGACAACTATGCTGCGTCTGATTTTGTCCCTTCTGACGCCACAGACCGGTTCTTTCCATATCTGTGCGGGCAAAAATCACTCGAATATGCTGGATATGTCACCGTCTACCAGAAAGCTGTTTTCTTATGTGCCTCAGGGAAACACCATGTTTTCGGGAACGATTGCTGAAAATATGCGAAATGTGAAGCAGGATGCCACAGATGAAGAAATTATCGAGGCACTGAAACTGGCCTGTGCATGGGATTTCGTGGAAAAGCTTCCGGATGGAATCGAAAGCGTCATTAAAGAACGGGGCGGCGGTTTCTCAGAGGGCCAGGCCCAGAGACTTTCCATTGCCAGGGCACTCCTCAGAAAATCTCCGATCCTTCTGCTGGATGAAGCAACTTCCGCACTGGATGTAGCCACAGAACGTAAAGTTCTCAGAAATATCATGCAGGATACTTACCCCCGAACCTGTATCGTGACAACTCATCGGCCTACAGTCTTAAATATCTGTACACGGGTTTATGCAATAAGGGATAAAAGGTGCGAGGTGCTTGGGGACGAGGAGATTCAGGCGATGGTAAAGGAGTTTTGAGCTGCGATGTATCGGCCTGATTTTTAATCTTTAACTTATCAAATGTGTTAAAAAAATCCCCCACAGAAATGGTTGCCTGTTTCTGTGGGGGATTTTTTATATTTGAATTAATCTTGATCTAGATTCACAGATTCAGTTAGTTCACAGAATATGTAAATCCTGTCATCTTCAGATCATCAATACTTGTTCCGTGATTCAGATGAATTCCAATCGTCAGTGGATTACTTGCTGTACTTGCAAATGTAAATGTCGCTGTCTTTCCTGACCAGGAAGTCTGTACAGATGCATCGTCTGTCTCTACCTGATCCACAGTATCATTAAATGTAACATTCAGTGTGATCGTTCCGTTAAGACCAGACCAGTCTGCCATTGCAAGACCTTTACCGCCATTAGTTCCCCAGCGATCCCATACACCATGATATGTTACATTCAGTGTACCCTTGGATGCACCGCTTGCCGCATATACGCCTTCTGCCAGTCCGGCATCAACAGTTACTATCGGTTTTTTATACATTTTCATATTTTATTTTCCTCCTCTTATGCTATCAAAAGCCAGTAATTTTATCTGTTTCATCTTTTCTTTTATGATATCTATCAGACCCTTAAAAGTCAAGTATTCTTATAAAAAATATCGTGCTGTTTCTGTCACATTCCTGTCAGTTATTGTTGTTCTTTATTTACAGGAATGCTATAATACGCACTAGCTAGGCAGACAAAAATTCTCTTCATCGAGCAGATACTTTGCCGGATACAACCAAACACACCAATATTATACCAAATTTAAGGACGATCACCATGAACAATACATCCCAAACATCACCGAAAATCGATCTGGAACAGCTTCTCCGTGACGGAAATATCATCCGCATCAAACCACAGGGCTACAGCATGTACCCTCTTTTTATTCCCGGTCGGGATGAAGCTCTGATCCAGCAGATATCTTCCACAGACTGCCGCAGAAATGATGTAGTTCTTTACCGCCGTGACTGGAGTATCCTTGTGCTCCACCGCATCGATAAGATCACAGAAGAGGGATTTTTTATGGTTGGTGATAATCAGTGGGAAATTGAAGGTCCGCTTCGTTCTGATCAGATTATCGGAAAACTTGTAGCTTTTGTACGCAATGGACGGGAGATTTCTGCGCAGAATCCTTTTTATCGTTTTCTGTCCTCTGTGTGGCTTCTGATGCTGCCGGTTCGTCCTTTCTGTTTTCGTTTAACTGCATTTTTTCGCCGGATCTGCCGAAAGCCAAACTCTTAGGCTCACAGAAGAATTCCTTTTTCCCGGAAGGTTTTTACCACATTTTTCACATCCTCGTAAACCTCGGATGCTTCTATCCCATATTCGTTTCCAACCATCTGCGCCAGTCCTTCAATATCTTCTGCCTGATCTGCATGGATATAAATAAATCCTGCTGTTTCACTTAAGGAAATCACCTCATTGACTTCCTCAGTTCTTTTTCCCATCGGAAGCACAATATACTCATCTTCCAGTTCTTTTACAATATATCCTTCTGTCTTTTTCATTTTTCCTTCCCCTTTATTTCCAAATATATTCATGATATACTTATTATTATTTTATACCTTTTCAGGAGATCAACATGGAGCAAATATACCAAACTTATCTGAACATAATAAAAAATATCTGCACGGATTCCAACGATCCTGTTTCTGTCACACCGGAGCAGCTTCCGGCTCTGGCGAACCTGGCACAGGAGCACTGTACCGTTCCCTTCGTGCTTCCCTGTCTCAGATCAGCTTCTGTTTATCCTTCCATGAAGCACCAGGTAAAAGAAATGATGCTGAATTACTATCAGATCGAACATTTTACCCGGACTACCGTATCTCTCTTGAGAGAGAACCATATTGACTGCTACCTTCTGAAGGGTTTAAGTCTTGCCGACTGCTATCCTGTCCCGGAGTATCGCAAGCTGGGAGATCTTGACCTTTATCTGGCCAAACCGGAAATGCTTTCTCAGGCACAGACTGTTCTGGAATCCAACGGATACATTCTCCAGGACGAGCTCAGTGATCATCATGTAACTTACTATTATACATTTCCAAAAACCGGACGCCGTTTTATCCTGGAGCTTCATTACAGAGTTGTCGGACAGTACCAGTACAGCCGAACCAATGAGATCGTAGATCTCGTTTATTCACCGGCGAAGCTGAAGAAATCAGCTCAGATGATCCATGGATACAGCTATACAGTCCTGCCGCCAACAGAATACGTTTTTTACATGATCCATCACATGCTGAAACACTATCTGTACAGCGGATTCGGAATTCGGCTTCTCTGTGATTTCACTTTTTATCTGAAACGTCATGAATCCGAAATTGATTTTGACCAGATACATACATGGTGCAGGGGATCGCGGATCAGCCATCTCTATGAGATCATTCTGGAAAGCTGCCGGATATATCTCGGCCTCCCGGATTCCATAGATCCCCAGACCCACTACGATACCTCTGACTGTCAGGATTTTATCACACAGATCCTGAAAGACGGTGACATGGGAACCGATGTTTCACAGACTCTGGTGGGAAGCAGCTCCTACCAGAAAGTCAACCTGTTTACCTATTTCCGTGAAGGTCATGTCCAGATGAAAGTCCGCTTCCCAAAAGCCAGCCACTTCCCGATCCTCTGGCCGGTACTCTGGGTGATCACTTTCGTCTGCTTCATCCGCAACACCTACAAAGTACGGAATACAACCTTCCTGCAGACACTTCGTAATTTCAAAAAATATAATTTAAAAACAAAACTTATTAAAACTTTTGAAAACAGTGATTCCTGAGTGGAATTTACTGTTTTCATATTATTACTCACGAACGCCTGTATCAGAAAGTCTTTCATCAACTCTTTGTGTAATTAGCATCTTAATTCCCACGGCCAATAATATATACCACTGCTGTTTCATTCCAAAAGAAAAAGTCCGAATCATAATCTCCCACATTCTCTGGTTAATGTAAAGATGCCTTTTTCTATCTGCCAATTCATGAAAAACTCTTTTTCCCACTGGATTAGTACCATATTTTTTAAGTGTTTTTCGGACTGCTCTTAAAGAATTTTTATGCTGCATATATTCCATTTTTGCATCAAAAAATGAGGCAAAAAAAATCAAGTATCTGATAAGTGATGCATATTTTTCCGGCTCTTTCTGTTTTTTTTCAATCCATCCCTTCAGCTCATATGCAATTTTAAACCAATTTTCAGTAGAATCTGATCGATACTGCCAGGAAACTGAAGCATCATTTTTTCTGTAAACATATCCTACATCCTCTAAAAAAGCAAACTTTGCATCACAAATATAGCACTGCATATTAAACAGTTTATCTTCTGCATAAGAATTCTCAGAAAAACTAATCTGTTGTTTTTTCAGAAACTCACTTCGATAAAACTTACACCACACATATGAAAGTGTTCCTATCGAAAAAAAGCCTCTAAATCGAAATTCTTCTGATGATGGACTACACAATGCAAATGCCTCATGTTTCGATGCCGGAAGAATCTTATCCTCCCATAATCTTACATAATTACTTACTACAATATCTGCACCTGTAGGTTCTGCAATACTTATATATTTACGGAATATTTCTGTATCCGGAAGATAATCATCTGCATCCACAAACACAATATAATCACCTTTTGCCAGTTTCAATCCTTTGTTTCTCGCAGGTCCGGGACCTTTTCCAGATCCCTTGATCATGCGGATTTCCGGATATTTCTTTTCATATTCCCGGATAATATCCGGACTCTTATCCTCCGACCCATTCTCTATTATAATAATTTCCCAATTTTGGTAACTTTGCTCTATAATACTGTTCAAAGTTTTTTTTATATACTTCTCAGCATTGTACATGGGTATAATCACTGAAATCTTTTTTGCACAAAAGTCTTCTTTATAATTCTTTTCAGTAAGTTCCATAATTCTCTCCATTCCACAGTATTTCTATATACAAACCATAACAGGATGTTGGGTACTGTTAAACAGATCAGCAGCTTCGACACCAACACATAAATTGTCTGTCCGTAAACAAATCTGCAGCAATATTCTGTAATTCCCCACACCACTGCCATTATTCCCACATATCCAGTATATTTTACCAAAAATTTGGATACAGATTTTTTAAATCTGTATTTATAAATTACATAAGGCTCTACCCAGACGGAAGTAAGCATTGTACTGCAGAATGTTCCCACAAACACACCAACTACTCCGAAATGCATTACCAATAAAATAGAAATCACTAGATTCAGCATAGCTTCAGCTATTGCCTTATAACGATCATACCAAAATAGTCCCATAGATTCCTTGAAAATCAGAACTGCCTGTCTCATTCCATTGATAAAAAAATTGATACAAAGTATCAGCACAATTTCTCTCGGAAACAAATATCTTTTTCCAAAAGCCAACTCCACAAAAGGATTCAGCAATTCTAATAGACAAATTCCAGCTAACCCAGCCAGCCAATATCCAATAAAAAATAATCTATCAAAAATATGTCCTATTTTCTCTTTTTCCTCTGTTATTCCAAGATTTCCCACACTTGCAGCAACTCCTTGCATGACCTGTTCCAATATCTGCCGAACAGAGCCAATAATCAGAAAATAATTGGAATAAATACCGGCTGTAACAACCCCAACAAAGCTAGATATCAGGAGGTTATCAGTATTATTCACCACTACATTGCCAATCTTGTGCATAAGCATTGCTTTTACATTCTGAAAAATATCCCTTCTTTCATTCTGCGGAAGTTTATCCTTACAAGGCTCCTTCAAGTAAGGAAAAAGTCTGTCCGCTTTTCTGGACATACAAATATTTCCACTTATCGTACACACAACCGCAACAATAAGAAACAGGATAAAATTCCCGGTCAGAAGCAATACAACGATCTGACAGATATCCTGCAATACAAGAAATCCATTATGATACATCACAGTAATATAATTCATCTGGTGAGCATCCACCAATGTCTTCTTGTAAATCAGTAAATAAGACACAACTGAATTCGTAAGATACAGAATATAGATCACGATCAGATGATCCACATCCGGCCTGTCCTTCATCAGAATATCCAGAAACGGAATCAGGCACAGTCCTGCCACCAGAACAAAACCTGCTGTCATTCTGTAAAAAATACGGAACATCCGCATCAGGAGCTGCTGTTTTTTGATATCATTTCTGGCAATTGGACCGTAAAGAGCATATGTAATTGCAGTTCCCACTCCAAGTTCTGATAATGATAATATATTTAATATATCTGTAAACAGACCATTGATTCCTACATAACCTTCACTGAGCGTTCTCGTAAAAACGACCCTTGTAAAAAAGCCCATAAGAATTGCTGTCACTTGTGCAATAAAGGCTACTGTCGTATTCATGACAGAGTATTCGGTCCTGGATTTCTGTTTCAATCTTCACTTATCCTTTCTTTTTGGTTATAATACATTATAGTTAATTCATAATTGCATGTATAGATATTTTTTAAAGGAGCAATTATCCATGAAAAAAAAATTACCGATAATCCTGCATAGTCTTTTTTTTATATTTTGTTTTACATTGGCTGCGCTTATCCTCCATCATTTAATCTCTTCCAGATATCTGAAAATTGAATATACACCTTCCTCAAGCGAAGAATCTTCCCAGAATCTGGATAATCCTTACCGCGGTTTTTATCAAATGGGCGGATACATTCTTTCAGATAAGGAAATGCCAAAAACAGCTGCAAACTGGTGCAAAAAAAACTGCACCTCAAATCCCTACCCACTGATGCTTCTGGAAATCAATCTGAAAAATTATTCAGATTCTGATATCAGCACAAATGCTCTTACTCAGCTGGATAAAATGCTGACTGTATGTACGCAGGCCAAAAAGCAGGTGATCCTCCGTTTTCTCTATGACTGGGATGGAAAGGCTTTATCTGCAGAACCATCCAGCCTTCCGCAGATCAAAAAACATATTTCACGGTTTTCCACTGTTGTCAACAAACATTCTGACTGTGTATATATCCTGCAGGGAACATTTACAGGAAATAATGGCGAGATGAATAATTCCAATTATGGAGATCTCAATCAAATACGTCAGATCATAGAAGAACTTGACAATGATATCTCCCGGGAAATTTATCTGGCAGTCCGTACTCCGGCGCAGTTAAGAGGTATTCTCCGTACCAGTACGCCACTTTCAAGTTCAGAAGCTTACAGCGGCACACTCGCATCCAGATTAAGTCTGTTTAACGACGGTATGCTTGGATCAGTCTATGATCTCGGCACCTACGGAAGTACGCCTCTGAAATCCAGCAGCAAACCAGAAGAACAGGGTACCCGCAGTGATGAACTTCTTTTTCAGTACAAACTCTGTCAATATGTTCCTAATGGTGGAGAGGTTACTGTAGACAACGAATACAATGATCTGGATAATGCCATCTCAGATCTCTCACAAATGCATGTGTCCTATCTGAATTCGGAACATGATGAAGCCGTTCTTAACAAATGGAAAAATTCTACTTACACAGGATCAGATACCGATGTTTTTTCCGGATGCAGCGGATATGATTACATCAGTGCTCATCTGGGCTACCGTTATGTTGTACAGCAGTCCTCCATTGATTTTCATTCTGTACTCAATGACACTGCCACTTTATATCTGACAGTTGCCAATACCGGATTTTCCTCTGCATATACGAAATATACCACAGATCTGATTCTCACCAGTAAAGATACCGGTAAATCAGAAAAAGTTGAAACAACTATTGATAACCGTTCTATCGCAGGTAATGATTTCTCTGAGTTTAAACTCAGCCTGGATGTCCGCTCCCTTAAAAAGGGAACTTATACAGTTTCTCTTCGTATGAAAGATCCATACACAAAAAACTATATCCATTTTGCCAACAAAGGATATGAAAAAAGCAAAACCGTTCCTGTTGGTACTCTTACTCTTCAATAATTCAATATTTATGTTTATTTATGCAGGCAGCCAATATAAAGGCTGTCTGCACTGCCTCTATTGGCAAACCGAATGCTTCGCCCGTCTGATCTTCTCCGGGCTTTCAGAAAAACTTTCCCGTGGGCAGGCTCTGTCACTGCTTTTCCACAGAGAACAGTTCCCGGCAATATTTTCCGCAGATCCATAGAAACCGGAACTTCTTTCTGCTGATGCTCATTCTCGATCATCAGAAATAATTCCGCATCCTGAAACAGCTTTCCAAATCCGGTATTTTCAATTTCAATGGTAAATTCTGCTTTTCTATGCCATGTACGTTTCATCTGAACGCTTTTTACTGTCAGACGATAACCAAGGTGGCTGCCTATATATTCATAAAGACTTCGCCCCTGCCAGATCCCGGAGCCTGTATAATTTATTTGTTTCCACCGGTTAAGAACCTCCATATCGTAAGTACTGTCCAGATAAGCAAGATGCATGTTCTTCAGTTCACTGATAATGAAATCTGCCTCCCTGACTTTCACGGCATCTTCTCCTGTACAGGAAGTCACCTCACCGCCACAGGGCAGGCTTTCTGCAAGCCGGCTGATAAAATCCAGCTCTTCTTTTCTGGTCCATGCACCGCGCCATCCTGCCGCCTCTTTTGTCATAGTACCGAATGTTCCAAGATGTGTCAAAGATCCCAGGATACCATCGTCAAACAATGACAACCGTGAGTATTTTTTCTGCAAAAAATCCTCTTCACTTTTCAGGGTTCTCCACTGTGACGGCGTACGCACAGCCAGACAGATATCCTCTCCAAGGTACCCCCTCATACAGCTCCACATCTTATGAAGATGTTCCGGAGATAAATATTCGGAATCGTGCATCTCTCCCCAGCTGCCAACCAGCATTCCCTGAAAAATAAACACAGAATGTTTTACACTTTTCAATATTTCTCCGATCTGTCTCATGTGCTCCAGCACCAGTTCAAAAGCATCCGGCTCGCAGCTTCGTCCATTTCCTTCCCGGTCATATACAGGACGAAGAATCACATCCTTTTTGTATTGCATAAAAAAACTGAGAATGTTCCTGATATTTCCAAGGGCATCTTCATCCAGCAGCTTACTGCGATATGCGTGGATATCAAGCAGTACCAGTGCCAGCGACTCCCCCTGTCTCAGACTCCATCTCAGTTCTCCCGGATCTATACTCTGTTCAACCATAAAAGTATAGATCCCGTACCATCCTCTGCCGGGATTTTCCGGTTCATCCAGACTCTCTGCGAGTTCTGCCTGCCGGAAATCCCAGCCATTTCTATTTATCATATTTTTCCAGAGCATGTATCTTACCTTCATCCATCTTGAGGATTTTTTCCCTGATCCATACTGCCAGAATGGAAAAAGTCATGCGGAACATATAGAGTATTGGCTTCAGCCCGGAATGCATGCTGATTCCTTCTGTTCTCATATGCATCACTGCCGGAATTTCCCTGACCCGGAATCCCAGAAGCAGCATCTGCATCAGCATATTTGCGTCTGGATATTTATCATCAAAGTTATCATATTTGGAATAAAAAAGAAAAGTTCTCCAGCTCAGCCCCTGCAGGCCTGTAGTCGGATCAGAAATGCTTCTTCCTGTTCCCAGTTTCAGCATTGTCCGAAACCACGCAAATGCAATTTTTTTCGCCGAAGATACCGGGAAATCTGTGCTCCCTTCCATAAATCTTGAACCCAGAACAATATCCGGTAGCTCACCGTTCTCATCTCTGGTCTGCAATGCCTCATAGATTTTCGGAATATTGCATACATCATGCTGTCCGTCTGCATCCATCTGTATCACATAACGGTAATCTTTTCGCACTGCATACTTATATCCAAGCTGCAGGCCACTTCCATATCCAAGATTAAATACATGAGTCACAACATCATGTTTTCTCTTTTTTGTTACATGATTGGTTGCATCTGAGGATGCATCGTTCATGACCAGTACATCTGCGATCTGCGCGATCTCCGGCTGTTCCAGCTTTTCAAGCACTGGAACAATCGTTTTTTCTTCATTATACGCCGGAATAATAATCAAAACTTCTTTTCTGTTTCCCATGGCTTTCTTTCTCTTTTCTTACGCTATATATATCGAACTTTTGTATTCCGCTCTGCTCCATTCCTGTCATTCCTGCTGCAGCAAAACAGTTTCATTTCATCCTCCTGATTATCTGAGATTCGACGAGAGGCATTTTTTCTGTACTGCATACATTTCTCATCATCTTCCAGCAGCTCTTTTATATTTCTGCTGATGTCTTCCGCTGACAGCTGACACAAGGATCCGTCTATTCCATCATTTACCTGTTCCCGGTTTCCGCTGCAGTCCGACACAAGGATCGCACAGCCAAGAACCTGTGCTTCCTGTACTGCAATGCTTTTTCCTTCAAAACGGGTAGCATGCACATACAGATCACACTGCTTATAATAGGGATAGGGATTTTCCTCTGCTCCCAGCAGAATAAAATCTCCGGTAAGCCCAAGACTGTCTATTTTCTGCTGAAGCTGCTCTTTCAGCTCGCCTTCTCCCAACACATACCAGCGCACATTTACGCCCTGATCTTTCAGAAGTTTCATTGCGTCAATAGCTGTTTCATAAGCTTTCTGAACAGTTAATCTTCCTACAGTCAGTATCCTTTTTCCGTTATATGTATCTTCAAAACCACCTGGAAGTTCTGCTTTTCTTATGATTTCCTTCCTGTCGATCAGATTGTGGAAAATAAAGGTTCTGTCTGCACACTCTGGATATATTTTTTCAAAGCTTTCTTTTACTTCACCGGACACCGTAAAGACCCTGTCAAAATCCAGATAGCAGTTTTTATCCAGTTTTCTGCTGTAGCCTGCATACGAATAGTCCACATGCAAAAATGTGAACTTCTGCTTTGCCTTCACATGGTCATGGACAAAATATGTGGAACCGCCTTCCAGATAAGCGATCGCCATATCATACTCCTTATCCAGACTCATTCCGCTGTCTGACATAACACGCCACAGAAGCTTGTCTGCATGAATTTTCTTTTGTTTCAGCATAACTGAGATATTTTTTATCAGATACGGAATGTTTTTAAACAAAGCTCCTCTGGTAAACAGCCGCCTGAAAACCTTTTTATTCAGTTTCTTTTTTCCCTCTCTTGTAAGAACCGATTCTGCTGTATAATCTCTGTTCAGGATATTTACATACTCCGGCACCTGACTGATCAGTTCGCCCTGTTCAAGCAGTACATAAAGATCAGTCTGATACTGCTCCAGCGAAAATCTTTTCAGCAGCTCCAGAAGTGCTTTTTCTGCTCCGGCACCTCCAAGAGTGTTGATGACAAACAATACTTTTTTCATTTTTCTTTTTTCATTTTCTCCAGCTCTTTAAGTATTTTCTCACAGTCGTTGTTTAAAAGTGATATCTGCATGGCCATTTCCTGATTCCGTCTTTTCAGAAGGGATACCTGGATGCTTATAAACCACAGTCCCCATAAAATTCCTGATACAACGATGATGATCAGGATCAGTCCTCTTGTGCTTATGTACCGATCCAGCTGAGACGGATTCAAAAGCACACCGGAAAGAATCATCAGCGCAGATAATAATACCCATGCAAGGCAAAATGGTTCTGTCATTTTTCTTTTTGCAAGTGACAGTACTGCTTTTACAAGCATATATGCTCCTGCCGCAATTACAAATAATCTAAGTATATCTCCTGAAGCCATTTTTTCGTTCCTTTCCTACTGCTCATATCTGTCAAATACTTTTGGCGATGGGCAGTCTCCTTTTTTCTTTTTCAGCAGATGTCCGTTGCAGAATATATGAAAATCCAGATGTTTTTCCATCCACTGAAGCCTCATATAGGCTACTGTCCATCCTGCGAAACTTCCTGCAACAAGTCCTGCACCATACCAGATCTCCGAAAAATGTGTGGAAATCATACTTCCTGCCATCGTGATCAGGCAGAATGCCAGTCCTGTCAGCACACAGCCTTTCATATCATTAAAATAATACATAAAAATAATTTCTGCATACATGAGAAACAGAATAAAATATCCTGCTGCCAGACACGGATAGATCCTCAGTGTCATTCCTCCGAAACCAAGCTGAGGAAGAAAGATCATACAGACCAGAAAGATCACCAGTGTAATAATAAACTGGACTCTTGCAAGGCTCATCAGCTCTTCTGAAAGAGTACGGAACATCCTTTTTTTCGTAATGGCAATATCCGCTCCTCTTCCGCCGATAACTGCCTCCGAATATGCCTTGTATCTGTCGTGAAAATACATTTCCACTCTGCTAATAAAGATAACACTTGCAGAGATATTTGTAAACATCGCAAGGCAGGTTGCCATATCATACGTTGTTACACATACAAAGGATTTTACCACTATCATGTGAAGATCTGTTGTCCAGAAAACAAAATTATGAATATAAAGTCCCAGTGTATACAGAAAATTAGTTACAACCAGCGGCCAGTATTCTCTGAAATATCCCAGAACCTCTCTGTACTTTCCGCTGTTTTCCCTGAAATAGCTTCGCACCACAGACATTTCCATACAGGCGATCAGCCAGAACCCGACAGCCAGTGAAAACAGCATTCCGTAGGTGATACTCCAGTGAAATATTTTTACAAGAAGCAATGACAGAAAGAAAGTAACTGTCATGCCTGCTGCAAAGAAAAACGAGATTTTTTTGTAATCCTTACAGATAGACAGATACAGCATGGAATAAAACACCAGGACAAGTGCTATATATCCGCAGTATCCTGTAAAAACATAAATGATATCTACCTTTCCCACGATCACCTCGCGGACACAGAATATAATTCCCAACACAGAACTGAGAAGAATATTCATGAACATTCCCACATAATAGCAGGGCAGGATATCCTCATATTTCTCTTCATAGATCACATCCGACATATATTTTGACAGTACAGAGTTAAACGGTGATGCTGTCAGCAATGAGAAAATAAAAATATACAGCACTGTACAGGAAAACAGTTCCCTTGTAATATAAGCTACAGAGGAAAAATCCAGAAAGTATTCCATAAGTACAAGTGCACCGATCACAACAAGCATTGGCGCAATGGTAACGACCGTACTGTATCCAACTCCTATGATATCTGTTGTCAGCGTATTCTTTTTATATATGTTTGTCAGTTTTACACCTATTCCAGCCATGTATTCTCTCCGTCCTGAGATTATTATTTTCCTATACTGAAGGGCTCCTCCGTCCACTCAAGTCCCTGTTTATCAGAAAATCCTTTGTAAATGTCCTGATACACTGCTTTCATCTGTTCGATACGGTAAAACGCATTTACACGTTTATAACCGGCTTCTCCCATACGCAATCTTTCTTCTTCCTGTAAGGACATCGTCACCATGGCATGGGCGATCTCCTCAATATTCATAATGTGTGTCAGTATCCCTGCTTCCCCGAAATCATCGTTGCTGCCATAGATCAGCTCCCGGCAGTTTCCTACATCTGTAGCTATGACCGGTTTATGAGCTGCATAGCTCTCAAGGATCGTCAGCGGCTGTCCCTCACTGATGCTGGTGAGCAATGTGAAATCCATTTTTCCCAGATAATCTTTTACATTAACTCTTCCTGTAAACTCGATATCTTTTGTTCCCAGGGACTCCACCAGATCATAACATTCCTGAGCGTATTTCACATCCTCGTCTGCAGGTCCCATGATCCAGAGTTTCAGATTTTTGACCTTTTTTTTTGCAAAATCAAATGCCTGTATCATAGTCTTTACGTCTTTAATCGGGGTTACACGGAGAACAGCTCCCGCATTGATAAACTGCTGCTCTTCTTCATTCTTTCCCGGAAGATCTGCCAGTGCCTCTGTGTTGATACCATTGGGTGTTACTTTGATTTTTTCTTCCGGGCAGCCAAGCTCGATCTGAAGCTCCCTTGCATGATCATACAGACAGGTGACAGTGTCCGCTTTCTCATAAGCCAGAAGAGACATCTTCTTAAACTGCTCGATCCAGATATTTTTATATACGCCCCTGACCCAGGCAGCCTTGATCAGCTCCTCCTCACGCTCTCTGGTGTAAATACCATGCTCAGATATCAGAAGAGAGCTTCCATGAAAATGTTTCGCCATACTTCCCAGGATCCCGGAATAACCGGTAGCTACACAGTGATAAAGATCCGCTTTCGGCACATCCATCTTTAATGTCCAGAACATTGGCAGATAGATCGATCTCAGCGTCCAGAGAAAATCCGAAAAATTGATGTTTGAATAATTTCTGTTATAACATTCCCTGGCGATCATAAAAAAGTCCTCGCCCATAAGAAGATCATCTACAGAAAGACGTTTCTTATGAAACAGATCAAAGATCACGCCCCAGTCTGTTTTCCGGTTCAGGACCATGTTCAGAAGTTCATCGTATTCTTTACGGGAAATATGAACTTTTTTTCTTCGTTTTCTCTTTCTGTCTCCGCCTTCCCACTCACTGTCCTCCAGATATACCTCATAAACCTGTGTAAGATTTTCCGGAAGCTCATAGACGAATTTTCCCCGGAAAGAACGGTTGGCTACAATTGCCAGCAATATAAATTCCACATTTGGAAATGACTTTATCAAACTGTTGATCCAGCCGGATACACCTCCGACTACATACGGATAACACCCTTCTGCCACAATACAAACTTTCATCTGTGTCCTCTCTTATTTGCTGTAATGGAGTCCTGCTGTTTTTACCTGGATCTTCACAGTTGTATCCTGTGCCTGGATCAGATAAACATTATCCTCCAGTTTTTTCTGTGTGCCGCCTTCGATTTCTTCGATTTCTTCTCCATGGGTTCTTAAGATAAACCAGCTTCCGCTCTCAGATGTTTTCAGAGTGATCTCATCATCTGTCCTGGTCTCTGAAAAATCCAGATTCAGGAAGGTTCTTGTTCTGGTATTGCTCTCGGAAAGTGTAGTGCTGTCAAAACCGGTAAAATTTTTCCAGTAGGTGAGAAGATTGCTGGAAAAACGTTTCTGCATGATCTGCCAGCGGTCTTTTTTCCGCTCCGGCCAGAAAATCTTCTGCATATTCAGCATAACATTGGTATAGCCCAGTGAGCTCTGAATACTTCTCATACGGATATCATCGCTGTAGGTATAATTCATTCCGTCACTTGTGACAGACTGCAAGGTTACAGAATCTGTACAGTAGGATATTACGGGCTCATCCTCTGTGTATTCACATACCAGAGTGCTTACATTCTTCATTAATTCAGTATTCATCAGAGCTTTGACGGTGTCCAGATCCTTTTCTTCTGTATAAGCTGCTCCGTATTTATAACTGCTGTCAGCCTTCCGGAAAAACTCAGCATCCTGATTCAGTTTATCTCTTAATGATTCCACATTTTTATACTGCAGGGACAAACCGGCTTCCGCATTCTGTTCTTTCATCTGTTTCAGATAAAATACCAGATCCCTGCTGGTCGGCTCTATTCCATCCTTGTAGTTTGTCTGCGGCTGCATAAAACAGGTCATCTTCAAGCCGCCTTTTTCGACAATGGATATAAGTGACGGCCACATGATATCTCTGGCCATTCCTGTTATGGACTGACTGTATAACTCCATCATCTGTTCATTATTCTCATCTGCAAATACAGGAAAATTGATCATGGAAAGATTCTGTGCATTAACTACCGGATAAATGTAATATGAAGATGCCTCTGCCACCATGCCATCTAGAAGACCCAGTGCCGTACTGTCTTTCATGTAATCTCCAACTACACAGAAGATGCTTCCGTTCCGGATTCCATTTCTCCAGATCAGTGTGGGAAGTTCTTCATTTTCTACCGTTTCCTTCTGTTTGGACTGATCCAGGAGTCCGACCATATAGGTCTTGGTTCCGCTGCCAACCTGATACCAGGGCACATTAAGCTGCAGATCCTGTCGATCTCTTTCATCTTTATCTTCCGGCGTTTCATAAATTACCTCTCCACCCAGAAGCAGCCCCTCAAAAAGCTTTGCCCCTGTAAGTTCTGTTTTTTTGGAGACGATTTTATAAATTCCCAGAAAGTCCTGAAGTTTCTGATTCTTTTCAATATTCTTCGGATCTTCCAGACATCCGAAGACAATTATCACACCTTTTTGTTCCAGTTCTTCTATTTTTTTCAGATTATCATCAAGTGCATACTTTTCGGACTCCAAGATCAGCATTCCCGGAAGATTTTTGTCATTCTCTTTAAATTTCTCCATAGAACTGCATTTTGAAATATCCCATTTTGCATAAGTGCACCATCTGCTTACAGCCTCTGCCATATCAGAAGACGAATCACCTACAAAAAGTACATACCTTCTGTCCGTTGTTCCCACAGACGCAGGATCGAGTTCTTCGTTTTTCCAGACATTTTTTCCATCATTCTGTTTTGCTGCAAGATTTGAGTTTACATCATAAGTATTCTGCCTGTCCCTCAGCACCATGGAAAACTGAAACAGAAACAGTAATACGAACATCATAATAGCTATGCTGAAAAATTTTCTTCTGGAAACCATTATGTTAATTATTTTCCTCCTGTGTCTGAACCTGATTATAACCGTAATCTATAGCAAAATTATACTGATGATACATATTCTGAGGCATTACATAACATATAAAATCTTCGGATTCATAGTATACTTTCATATCATTTGGATATTTTTCCATAAATGCCTGTGCCCAGTAATACATTCTGGACATAAGGATCCATCTTCCTTCTCCCTGATACATGGAAATTCCACCTACATTTGGCAGATTCTGACTTGCCCCTTTTTTTGAAATAGACTGACCAGTACCGGAATACGTCACAGCATAATCCAAAGGAATTTTTTCTATGAAGAAATATACATTTTTTGTCGGAATGATCAATTTTGTGTCCTTATCCATATTTTCCATTTTACGCAGAAAACTAATCGTTTCATAATGCCATCCGTGATCCAGCCCCATCTGTGTCTCATCATTGGCAGAAACAATAGTCCAGGTCTTGTCTTCATTTTCATGAATAATATTTGTAAGACAAGTTAATGCTCCATTTGATACAAATCCAGAATCAAAACTTGATTTCTTTATCAGACCCTGTTGGAACATTCCTGCTACCATTGCCACAGTGAGAACAAAAGACACCGCATTTCGAAAAATTTTCAGAGTTCCCGGCATACATACCAGATAAAGAATTCCATCCCCCAGCACTGTCAATGCTGCAACAAGAAGATATACATAATAAATACTGCATCTGGCTCCATCCATTAACATCGGAAGTCCCAGATTTCCCGCACAAAGCAGTAAAGTCAGAATTCCCATGCAAAAACCTGCTGACATCAGCATCTCTCCATAAGTGATCTTACGCAGAATAATAAAAAGCAATCCCATAAGAATCAACATACCAATACCTGACAGTACAGCATATGCGCACCATTTTTCCGGAGAATTAATAATAAATTCCCTGAGCCTCTGCGCCATCATATTCCATGTATCTTTTATTTTCCCCGGAATTTCTCCGACTTTTTCCCCAAGTGACGGCTTCGGAGCTTCCGTTACAGTCGGTGTATTTTTTCCCGACTGTACAGACGTTGTACCGGTATTTTCTTTACTTTCCGAAGCCCCCTGCAGATTCGCAGCTATTTCCTCAATCGTCATATCCTGCGTAACAGTATTTTCTTCCTCTTCATTATCAGAGTTTCTGCCATTAATAACACTAAGTCCCCAGCCAAGCGAGCCCTGAAGAGGCGTTCCTCCTGCAAAAGCAATCGCCATTGGAAGAACAGCCAGAAATACACTGATAATTCCCGTCATCATAATACGACGAAAATACTCTTTATTCAAGAAGCGGAAAACATATCCAACGGCAATTCCGATGCAGCAGAGTCCCGCAATCATAGTTCCGTAAAAATGAATAGCTAATGTCAACGAAAACGCAATGGCAAAACACCCAAGTGTAAGTTTTGTCTCTTTTGTCTTCAAATTTTCTTTTTCTGTCTGAAAAAACCGGATCAGAAAATATATAGATGGGATTACAAAGATCATACCGAATTCCTGGGGCAATGAAGCACCAAAACGCGAATATGTCTGCCTTGCCCAGAAGCTTCCAAGTATATATACAAGTACTCCTGCATACGGAAAATACAAAGATCTGCACAACATTTTCAGCATTGCAAGAAGAACCACATGAATAAAAAATACCTGTACCAGATAAAACAGACACAAGATCACATAAGTATCCACCCGAAAAACTGTGTGCAGATAATACACCACGCAGTGAAATCCAAAAGGATATACACCACTTACAAAAAGATTTCCCCGGCTCATCTGATTGATCCAGTTAAGATGTACCGGAATATCAGATGCACGATATCCATAAGTAAGGATCAGCTGTCTGCCATAAACCCAGAAAAGCGCCACAGCAATTGCACCCGCCAATATCCATTGCAGGGTATTACATACCACTTCGCGATAAAAGAAACAGATTGAATATTTCAGCATTCTGATGAACTTTTGCCATACTCTGTATAAGGCTCCTTTTATTCCCATGCTGCCCTGGAGAAGTTTTCTGCAAGCTTCTGCATTCTTTATGATAAGTTTTCTCAGAGAAATCCGGTTCACTCGACTCCAGATCAGCACACTCAGAACCACAGTAAGCAGTACAAGTGTCTGAAAATTGGAAATATGAAGCAGCTGAACCGCAAATACAATATTTATAATATAGAAATTTCCAAATGTATAACACATCAGAAACTGCTCTGACAATCGTCTTCCTCTCAGTACTCTGCGAAACATAACTGCCGGAAGCAAAACTGTCAGGCCTGCATAGGCAGCAAATATACCCACAAATTGTAATATAACCAAAGTTGTCATTGACATATCTGTTCACTCTTTTACTTCTACATAAACGTTCTGATCAGTTCAAGTGTCTCATTATCAATAATAATATCCGAACTTCTTAATTCCTGCATGATCTGGAAAAATTTCTCTTTGTTTCCGCAGGAGAAACAGAGCTTCAGCTGGCAGGTGTAACTGGAAAGAACTCTTGGATACTGTTCCATGGCTCTGTCGCACCACAGTGTACATTTTTCGTAGTCTTTGATTTCCAGCAGACGCTGGCAGACTTTTTCGTAGACTGTGCTGCTGATCCTGATCTTGTCCAGATCCCATGCTTTCTGCAGGACTTCCTGCATCTTATCTGTCATGGATTTCTGCTCAATATCTGTGAGTACCTTCTGTTCCAGGATGGGATTCATATACTCCACAAGATTCACGCAATTTTCAACCTGCTGCTCGTTTTCTTCCTGGCACAGAAGATATTTTTCCTGTACCTGGCTTCGGAAATTATTCAGCACGTCCTGGAGAATGGATGCTGCATAATGAGCAGTTTCAGAATCCTCACTATTCAATGCCAGGTTAATAGATGACAGGGAATTCTGGTAATCTCCTCTGATCACATTCAGCATCAGAGTACGGAGACTTTTTTTGTCTGTAACTTCCAGTGCTTCTTCAAGAGATACCATATTTCGTTCCATTTCTTCGTCCGGGCGCAGAAAATTCTCTGTTCTGTCCTTACTGAACACAACATCCGAAAGATCCATACCCTGTGATGAAAACAATTTAAACAGGATAAAAGAAAGCAGCACAAACATAGGCCCGACTACAGGACACAGAAACATCATGACCGCCTTCATCCAGACACTCCGGAGATTTTCTTTTCTCCGGATATGATTCCAGACCAGATAGATCACAATAACAATTAAGTTTATGATCAGCAGAAAAATAAATAATTTCATTCTTTGTGACATACTGCCATCTTCTCCACACATTCTGTTTTATAACCGTTTTTCTCAAATCGCTCCTGTACGATCACAGCACTTTCTCTTGTTGTGTTTATAAGCAGGATATAGAGATTTCCATCCGGCATGATTCCCAGATAATCGCTGTCTCGCAACTGTCCTGACATATGCTCATCAATCTCACGGTACTGTTCCTTTGGGATATCCACTTTTACAAGCACACATTCCACCAGGTTCTTAATCTCTGCATTCATATAAGCCTGTACCAGGGATTCAAAAGCATCCGGCTCCAGAATTTCGGAATCCCGGCTGTAATGCTGATCTTCTAGTGCCTGCATATATCTCTGTGCACGGAGCATCGCGTTCTGGATCAGATAGCTGACGACAGTTAAAAAATTTGCCTGGCCAAGAGTCATTTTTTCCCAGCTTAATCCCCAGAGCATGATGATCATCTGAACCTCGCCGCCCTCGTAAATTCCTCTGGCCATCAGCGGGTAACGCTCGTCCATATTTTTGTTGATATATACCTTCTGCTCAGTCAGGGCATCGTATATCTCCGTCATTTCCTTATAACGGATAGAGTTTCCAAGACTTCTTGCCTTATCTGAGCTTGCGGAAAAAATACGGGCGTAATCTCTGTTGACTACATTATAAAGAGCTACATCCTTGGTCTGCATCAGCTTCTCCAGCATTTCTACCGCATAGAAAATAACTTCATCGGGCATACGCTGTTCCAGTCCTGCTGTGATGCTGTAGATCTTACCGATACTGTCTTTATGGTCGATCACCTGCTGTTCCATGATTTCTTTTACACGGACATTACTCTCGTTGATATCGCGGATATCTGCAATCTGCCTGCTCAAATGTTCCCCCAGTTCCTGGCTCTCCAGACGCATGGTACGGATCTGGTCACGCATATATCCTACAACAAGTCCCAGAATAAACAGCTGGGCAATCCACACATAGGTATTGTAATCCACAAGTACCTCAAATCCGCTTCGCATATACATCTGCCGGAACATATATCCTGCAACCGCCAGTATTGCAGAAAAAGTAGCCTGCTGCTGTCCGTACACAATGGCAAAAAGCAGCACATACAAAAGGAACGGATCAAGATTTGCAAAATACTCGCTTCCTACAGTCCGGTTATTCATCATAAAAAACGGAATAAAGCAAACCATGTTTTCGAAAAACGGGAAAAGCACTTTGATCAGCCATCTCCATTTCTCGATAAGAACCTTCCACCAGGGAAGCTTCAGCTCATCTTCATTCAGAAAAACATTTTTATGCCGCTGCATGTAAGCAGCCATATCCTTGATATTTTTTTCCAGATTTCCAAATGCATGAACACCGTATTCCTGTTCAAAACGTCTTCCTGATAAGACGCACCTTCCATTGCTGTCTGAGAACACTGCAATGTTGGATTCTGTTCCCATGGCTTCCTGGACCTTTGCAGCAAGCTCCACCTCACTGATCACATCATTGGAAGAAAGATTGTACCGACTGCGTTCGTGCTTTGTATTTTTTATAAGCTGATAAATATATTCCACTGCATCTTTCTCATAAAGAAGAGAAAAAACATGATCTGCTTTTGCCTTGATATGCCCGTCACGCAGACAGTCCAGACACATCCGGGCGCAGATGTTATTTATGTCTTTTTTCTCTTTGGGAATGCTGTAGAGATGATCTAGGCGCAGGGTCACGATATCCAGCCCCCGGTTTATCCTGAAATTCTCACAGATTTCCTCAGCCTGGGACAAGGCATCTGCCCGGATCCCAATTCCGGAAAATTTTTCTTCCTCTTCTATATCATCCTTATAATTTCCATTATAAATTTCATCTGAAGAAAGAAAGATCAGCCGCTTCTTATTTGCCATAGAATAAGCTACCAGAATATTTACCAGATGAGAAATAAAATGCACGGTTTCTCTTTCTTCCCCATTCCAGCGGTAATTGGTATCAAATGCCCCCATAAGAATGGTCACGTCTGCATTGACACTTTCCAGAATATCGTTGAGATTTTCGCAGCCATAGGCGAAGTCATATCTTTCAAATACTTTCTGATATTTATTATGTCTGTATTTATCTCCGGTCAGCAAAAAAACCCTGTGTCCCTCTTTCCGGAACTTCAGGATCATGCTGTCCATCAGGCTGCAGGAGCCGCCCACCAACAGAATATTCATCTTTTTTTCCTCTCTTCCTGCCATACCAGATCATTTCCATAACCCCAGGCAATAACAAAATCTATCCCCTGATCTTTATCCTTTGCTCGCATAATTATTTCTCCACATGTTCACTTTAGGGTTAAGTATAACACATCTTTTTACTATGTTACAAACAAAAAGGAAAAACGCAGAAATCCCCTCATTACAGACTCATTCTGCAATAAGGGGATCTGTTATTTTATTATTTTTTCTTCGCACGTTCATCCCAGTAAGTACAGTCATTTCTGCCGATTATTTCTGAGGTGAATGGGGTTCCGTCATTCTTTTTGTAATGTCTTGTAGCACGGAAAACATATTTCGCTCCAACATACACGATCGGAACATTGAAATATACGATCAGGATATTTCCCAGATCGGAAAACGCCCAGAGGTTTCCAAGTTCCAGTCCTGCAATATTGCACAGGATTCCAAATCCTGCAACAAAAAGTCCGATGCAGCGTACAAAATTAATACATATCTTATCCTTGCGGATACGGTTTGCCGCGATCTCGGAAAAGCTGATCATTCCAAGCAGACAGGTAAATGCAAACAGGCAGAAACATAAGGTTACAAGGAAAGTAACAATTCCGTTCATCGCAGTTCCTGGTGTGAGAACAGCGATGGATTCTGTATATTTAGGAAGTTTATCCAATACCTGCCAGGCTTCCGCATCTGCTCCTGTCCAACAATGCGCCATAACTACCACAAATCCGGTAAGCGTACAGATCACGATAGTATCAAGAAAAACTCCCAGAGAAGCGATCACGCCCTGCTCGCATGGATGCTTTGCGTCAGCTGCTGCCGCTGACATGGTAATCGTTCCCTGTCCGGCCTCATTTGACATCAGGCCTCGTTTTACTCCCTGTGCAAGTACAGTTCCAAAAACTCCTCCAAAGAACGCCTCCGGTTTAAAGGCTCCTGCAAACACACTTCCGAAGAAATACGGAATACGGGTAAAATTCAATATAATAAGAAGCAACACTACTACCATATAGAGCACCGCCATTACCGGAACCATCATATCTGTCCATCTGGATACTTTTTTGATTCCGCCAAATGCGATAGCTGCTGTAAGGATTACGATGATAGTTCCTACTATATAATAGAAGGCTGATCCGCTTGCAATAGTCTTCCCTGTTATGATCTCTGCCATACGTCCCACAGAGGAAACAACATTGAATCCCTGTGCAGGCAGACAGCAAAGTGCGTACAGAATATACAGTACAGAAAGAAAAATCCCGATCCATACTTTGTTTCCGAGAAGTTTCCTTCCATAGAAGGGAAGTCCTCCTACGAATTCATCATCTTTCTTCTCTTTAAAAATCTGGGCAAGCACGCCTTCCATGTATGCAACTGCCATTCCGAAAAATGCGGAGATCCACATCCAGAACAACGCACCCGGACCGCCTGCTGCAATGGCTCCTGTTACACCCAGGATATTTCCGGGGCCTACACGCATGGCCGAACTCAGGAAAAACGATGCCAGCGGGGAAATTCCCGTTTCCACAACACGTTTTTCCGTCATGGTTCGGATTCCTTTTTTAAAGTAAGTCACCTGCATAAAACCGATCCTGAAACTGAAAAAAATTCCGGATCCAAGAAGTAGTATGATCGCAAATGATATATTCCCCAGAATCGGAATACTGCTGTACCAGCCAAAATTCGTGGGAAATTCCCACAAAAAATCAGATAATGGACCGATAAAGCTGAACACACCGTTGATTGCCCCAAACACTCTCTCCATAATCAGTTTCCTCCCGTTACTGAAAACTTATAAAAAGTTATAAACTTCTATGTTTCATTCCTACTTCA
>ERZ827471.255-NODE-255-length-53920-cov-4.701383_pt1 | contig 53920 bp, 54 predicted proteins | sample MGYA00519772_ERZ827471 | MGnify/ENA primary metagenome ERZ827471 (study PRJEB31778, sample SAMEA3449315) | human gut metagenome | biome: human gut; feature: human-associated habitat; material: faeces | place: United Kingdom | collected 2010/2012 ...
TCTTAGAGAAAGCCCGGATCCCCGCCCCGGATAGGGGCGGGGACCACGGGGCAGGTTATAACCTGCGATGGTCCTAACGGGACCACCTGCCGATACCGCCCCCGGTGGGTCCCCCTCACTCCACCGGATTCTCCAGCACCCCGATGCCCTCGATCTCGCAGCGGACCACGTCCCCTGCCTTGAGGAACTTGGGCGGGTCAAACCCCATCCCCACCCCCGCCGGGGTGCCGGTGGCGAGGATGGTCCCCGCCTGGAGGGTCATCCCCTGGGAGAGCTCGTGGAGGATGTGGGGGATGGAGAAGAGGAGCTGGTCGGTGACCGCGTCCTGCCGCAGTTCCCCGTTGACGTAGGTGCGGATGGCCAGGGCCGGGGGCTGGGGGAACTCGTCTCGGGTCACCAGGCAGGGGCCCATGGGGGTGAACCCGTCCAGCCCCTTGCCGAAGTACCACTGCTTGTGCCCCGTCTGGAGGTTCCGGGCGGAGACGTCGTTGACGATGGTGTACCCAAAGACGTAGTCGAAGGCGTCGGCCTCCGCCACGTTCTTGGCGTCCCGGCCCAGGACCACCGCCAGCTCGGTCTCATAGTCCAGGCTGTCCACCAGGTCGAAGTGGCCGGGGATGGGCGCCCCCGGGCCGGGGCAGGCGGTGGCCCGCTTGGAGAAGTAGACCGCCTGGCCCTGCCGGGTGAAGGCGGCGGGGTCAAACTGCTCGGCCTCGGCCTTGTGGGCCCGGTAGTTCATCCCCAGGCAGATCACGTCCTGCCGGGGGTGGGGGATGGGGGCCAGGACGGTCACGTCCCCCAGGGAAAACTCCCCCCGCCCCTTGGCCGCCCGGGCCAAGACCTGGTCCCGGTGGTCCGGGGCGTCCATGAGCAGGTGGTTCATGGTCTCGTAAGGCAGGGGGGTGAGCCACCCCGGCTGGGATTCCAGGCAGACCAGGGGCCGGTTCTGCCAGGATACGGTGTAGAGTTTCATGGGTGTTGCCTCCTTGCTGTCGTTGGTGTGTGGGGGATGGTTACCCCTCCTCCCACCGGTCCACCGCCTGGATGAGGGCCTGGATGGCCGCCGGCTCCGTGGCCCAGCTGGTGCAGAGGCGCACGGCGGTGTGGTCCTGGTCCACCTTCTTCCAGAAGGAGAAGGCGAAGTCGGCCTCCAAGTGCTCCACCAGCTCGTCGGGGAGGATGGGGTACTGCTGGTTGGTGGGGGAGTCGTAGAGCATGGCATACCCCCGCTCCTCCAGGGCCCGGCGGAGGTCCAGGGCCAGCCGGTCCGCCTGGCGGGCCAGGTCGAAGTAGAGGCCGTCCTCCAGCATGGCCTCGAACTGGACCCCCAGCAGCCGGCCCTTGGCCAGCATCCCCCCGTGCTGCTTGAGATGGTACCGGAAGTCCCGCTGGAGGGCGGGGTGGGCCAGGACCAGGGCCTCCCCAAAGAGGAGCCCCTGCTTGGTGCCCCCCAGGTAGAAGGCGTCGCACCGGCGGGCCAGGTCGGGGAGGGTCATGTCGCAGGCGGGGCTCATCAGGCCGTAGCCCAGCCGGGCCCCGTCCACATAGAGGAAGAGGCCGCAGTCCTGGCAGGTCTGCCAGAGGTCGTCCAGCTCCGCCAGGGTGTAGAGGGTGCCGTTCTCCGTGGGCTGGGAGAGGTAGACCATCCCCGGCTGGACCATGTGCTCCCGGGTCTCGTCCTGCCAGTGGGCCTCCCACACCCGGCGGACGTCCAGGGCGGTGAGCTTCCCGTCGGCGCTGGGCACCGCCAGGACCTTGTGGCCGGTGGCCTCGATGGCCCCGGTCTCGTGGACGTTGATGTGGCCGCTGGCGGCGGCGATGACCCCCTGGTGGGGGCGCAGGGCGGCGGCGATCACCGTGGTGTTGGTCTGGGTGCCCCCCACGAGAAAGTGGACGTCCAGGGCCTCGTTCTCACACAGGGCCCGGATCCTGGCCCGGGCCTGGGCGCAGTATGCGTCCTCCCCGTAGCCGGGGGTCTGTTCTAGGTTGGTCTCAAAGAGCCGGCGGAGGACCCGCTCGTGGGCCCCCTCGGCGTAGTCACATTCCAGTCGGATCATGGCAGTCTCCTTCTCCCCCTGGGGGGTGTGTTCTCTTTTATTATATGGGGTTGGGGGGGAAAGGTCAACCAGCCCCCCACCCTTTGTCTGGGACAAACAACGCCGCCCGGAACCTTCCCTCGGTTCCGGGCGGCGTCTCATGCCTCCGGCAGCACATTCCGTTTCAAACTGTGGTAGGCCAGCAGGATATACAGCAGATAGATGGCAAAGAACAGCGCCAAGGTCAGCAGGGCCAGCAGATCCGGCCGGTACTGCCCCACCATGGTCCCCGGCTCCACCCCCTGGCCCAGGTTCAGGGTAAAGGGCACCCCGATGAGCACCGGGGGGACGGCGGGCATGGTGTAGTAGATGGCAAACTGCCGCCGCAGGGCCTGGACCATCTCCCGCCGGTCCATCCCCAGCCTGCGCAGCAGGGTAAACTGCTGCCGGTAGCGCGCCGTCTCGCTGAGCTGCTGGACGGTGAGGATGGCCGCGGCGGTGAGGGTGAGCACCAGGGCCAGGTAGAACAGGGGGAAGACCGTCATGGTGGACGTGGCCGCGTACTCCTCCTCCCGGTCTACCCGGGAGGCCACGCTGTCATAGTAGTCCGGGTCGGCCTGGTTGTACTGCCGCTGCACCTGGCGCAGGGCCTGGAAGGTCTCCTGGGGCAGGGGCTGCGTGGTCATCACCGCCAGGGTGCGGCACTCCACCGGCAGGGCCGCCGCCACCGCGTCGGGCACCACCAGGACGTAGCCGAAGTTGGCCGACTCCCACAGGCAGTTTGCCAGGGGCTCCCCCACCACCGCCGTCAGGGCCAGGGTGTGGCCGGCCATGGAGAGGGGCTGGGCATAGCCCTGGAGCTCCTCCCAGAGGTAGTCGGCGCACTGGATGGCATAGCCCCCCGCCCCCAGGTCCACCGGGTCCAGACCCTTTAGGGCCCGGAGGGCGTTGTAGTCGGTCTGGGCCAGCACCAGGCCAAAGTCGAAGTAGGGGACGTACTCCCGGGTCTCCGCCGCCAGATGGTCGGAGATTTGGGTGCCCTCCCCCTGGCGGAGGGGGTAGTCCCACTGGGCCGCCACCGGCACCTCCCGGGCCACAAAGTCCCGGTAGCCCTCCCCGTGCTGCGCCACCTCGTACCGGATGGTCAGGTCAAACACCGAGGCCTGCTCCGACCGGTTGCGGAGCATCCCCTGAAAGGTGAGCCCCGTCCCCTCCAGCAGGAAGGTGGCGGTGAGCAGCAGGGAGAGGGTGGCCATCAGCACCCCCATGGTGGCCAGCTTGGCGGTGAGGGTGCGGAAGACCAGCAGGGTCTGCCCCCGGTACTTCAGCCCCGGCCGGCGGGCAAAGAAGGCCGGCACCCCCGAGGCAAAGCTCACGAAAAACCCAAAGCTGAACAGGACGATGCACACGCCCCCGATCAGCCCCAGGACCAGCCCCCCGGCCATCAGCAGGAGGGCGCCCGCCACCCCCAGCACCAGGGAGAGGACAAAGGTCCCCTGCCGCCGGCGGCGCTGCTGGATGACCACCCCCTCGTTCTGGCGGTCCAGGTAGAGCAGGTCGTGGATCTTCATCCGCCGGATCTTCCTCCGGCTGCGGCCCAGGGCCAGGAGGTAGATGGCGGCAAAGTACACCAGGGTGAGCCCCACCGTCTTGCCGGAGAAGGCAAAGGCGAAGTGATAGGTCACCCCAAACAGGGCCAGCACCAGGGCCCGCAGCACCTGGTAGAGCAGGTTCCCCGCCACCAGGCCCAGGGCCAGGGCCACGGCCCCCACCGCCAGGTTTTCCAGGAAGAACAGCCGGGCCACCTGCCGGGGCTCCAGCCCGATGAGGAGGTAGGTGCCCAGCTCCCGGCTGCGCCGGGTGAGCATGAAGCCGGTGGTGTAGGACACCAGCCACCCCACCACCGCCACCACCGCCAGGGAGGCCAGGACGATCATCAGCGGCAGGTTGCGCATCTGGGTGGACAGGGCGGCGATCTCCTGGGAGAACACCAGCCCGTTGAAGGCGTAGATCAGCGCCGCGGCCATCACCACGGTGACGAAGTAGACCAGGTAGTCCCGGGCCTGCCGCTGGGCGTTGCGCCAGGAGAGCTTAGATAACGTCACTGACGTCACCCCCCAGCAGCGCCAGCACGTCCAGGATCTCGTGGTAAAACACGCTCCGGTCCCGGTCCCCCCGGAGCAGCTCGTTGAACAGCCGCCCGTCCTTCAGGAAGAGCACCCGCCGGGCATAGCAGGCGCTGTAGGGGTCGTGGGTCACCATGAGGATGGTGGCCCCCAGGTCCCGGTTCATCCCGGTCAGGTGCTCCAGCAGGTGTTTGGAGGCCTTGGAGTCCAGGGCCCCGGTGGGCTCGTCCGCCAGCAGCAGGGACTGGCCGGCCACCATGGCCCGGGCGCAGGCCGCCCGCTGCTTCTGCCCGCCGGAGACCTGGTAGGGGAACTTCCCCAGCACGTCCTGGATGCCCAGCAGGGCAGCCACCTCCGCCACCCGGCGCCGGACCCCGTTGGGGTCCTGGTGGTTCAGGGTGAGGGCCAGGCCGATGTTCTCCTCCAGGGTGAGGGTGTCCAGGAGGTTAAAGTCCTGGAACACGAACCCCAAATTCTCCCGGCGGAATTGGGCCAGGTCCCGGGGGGAGAGGTCTGCCAGGCTCACCCCGTCCAGCAGGATGTCCCCGGCGCTCACCGTGTCGATGGTGGCGATGCAGTTGAGCAGGGTGGTCTTGCCGGAGCCGGAGGCCCCCATGATGGCGATGAACTCCCCCCGCTCCACGGTGAAGCTCACCCGGTCCAGGGCCTTGGTGACGTTGCCCCCGGTGCCGTAGTATTTCTCGATGTTTCGCACTTGCAGCATCTGCGTTCCCTCCTTTGCGGTGCCTTTAGGATACCGCAAAGCTGGGCCCGGTGGTATCGATCTGGCTGGGCCCTTCCTTACGATTTTGTAAGGTTCTCCGGGGCGGGGAAGGTGAGGGTGAACACGCTCCCCTCCCCCACCTGGGAGGCCGCCTGGAGGTCGATGGCCAGGGCTTCCGCCACCTGCCGGGCCAGGTACAGCCCCATGCCGGTGGCCCCCCCTCGCTGGCGGCCGTTGGTGCCGGTGAACCCCCGGTCAAAGATCCGGGGCAGCTCCTGGGCGGGGATGCCCAGGCCGTTGTCCGCCACGGTGAGGGCCACCCGGTCCCCCAGGGACTGGGCCGTCAGGGTGATCTCCGGCCGGTCCCGCCGGTACCGGGCGGCGTTCTGGAGGAGCTGCCCCAGCAGGAAGGCCGCCCACTTCTCGTCGGTGTACACGGTGCCCGCCACGGCCTCGGCCTCCACCCGCACCCCGTTCTGGATCAGCAGGGTGCGGTGGGCCTGGACCGCCTGGCGGACCAGCTCCGCCAAGGGGGTGGGGCGGACCACCAGGTCCTTCTCCGGGCTCTCCGCCCGGGCGTAGAAGAGGGCCCGCTCCACGTGGGCCTCGATCTGGGCCAGCTCCCCCTCCAGCCGGCGGCGGGTGGGCCCCTCCAGCCCCCGGCAGAGGAGGCGGGCGGCGGTGATGGGGGTTTTCACCTCGTGGACCCAGGTCTCCACGTACTCCCGGTAGTCCCGCTGGGCGGCCTGGGCGGCGGAGACCGTCTCCACCATGGACTTGCCCGCCTGGCGCTGGAGGGTAAAGAGGGCCCGCTCATAGCTCCCCATGGGCGGGGGGACGCACTCGGTGAGCAGGTACTTCTGGTCCAGCCCCGCCAAGGTCTGCCGGAGCAGGCGGAGGCGGCGGGCCAGGCGGAGGTAGTCCCAGACCAGCAGCCCTCCGGCTGCCAGGGCCCAGCCGATGAGCAGCAGCACCACCACCCCCCAGGCCGTCCCCGTGGCCCAGAGGAAGGCCGCCGACCCGGCGGCCCCCGCCCCCATCGCCGCCAGCCGCCCCAGGCGGTCAGCGAGAAAGGCCCGTACCGTCATACTGGTACCCCATGCCCCGGCGGGTCTTGATGGCCTCCCCCAGGCCCAGCTGGCCCAGCTTGGCCCGCAGCCGGGTGACGTTGACGCTGAGGGTGTTGTCGTCGATGTAGATCTCGCTGTCCCACAGGGCCTCGATGAGGTCGGCCCGGGCCACGATCTGCCCGGGGTGGGCCAGCAGGCAGGCCAGGATCTTCAGCTCGTTCCGGGTCAGCTCCACCGTCTGGCCCCCCAGGGCGGCGGTGCCCCGGGTGAGATGGAGGGTGAGGGGCCCGGCGGTGAGGGTGTCCGCCTCGCCCCCCTCCCCCGTCCGGCGGAGGACCGCCTTGATCCGGGCCAGGAGGATGGGGATGTTGTAGGGCTTGGTGATGTAGTCGTCGCCCCCCAGGCTGAGGGCCTTCAGCTCGTCCAGGGCGGCGTCCCGGCTGGTGACGATGATGATGGGCACCGGGCTCTCCCGCCGCAGGGCGGCGCACAGGGCGAAGCCGTCCTTGCCGGGGAGGCCCAGGTCCAGCAGCACCAGGTCCGCCCCGAAGGCCTGGACCTGCCGGGGGACGGCGGTAAAATCCGTCACCCCCAGGACCTGGTAGCCCTCGTTCTCCAGCAGCAGGGCCAGCTCCTCCCGGACGGTGGGGTCGTCCTCGATGAGGGCAATGCGTTTCATGGGATGGCCTCCTTCCATGGGTTTCCTGCCGTTATTGTAGCACAGCAGGGCAAAAAAAGGGCCTGAAATCCGCAGATTTCAGGCCCTTTCGGGGTTTGGTTTCGGTCAGCCCACAAACAGCTGCACCCAATAGTCGCCGTATCCGTCGGCAGCTTGGACATGGCCCACCCCCATCTGGGTGAAGTCCTCGTTGAGGATGTTGGCCCGGTGGCCTTCGGAGTGCAGCCACCCATCCACCACGGCCTCCGGGGTGGCGTAGCCGGCGGCGATGTTCTCCCCCGCGGTGCGGTAGGCCACACCGGCCTCGGCCAGGGCGGTGAAGCAGCTCCGCCCGTCGGGGCGGGTGTGGGAGAAGAGGACGGGCAGCTCCCCAGCCCGGACCTGGGCCGCCTGGGTGAGGTTTTGGGCCAAGGTCAGCGGGGCCAGCCCCTCCTGGGCCCGGACCTCGTTCACCAGGGCCAGGACGGCCTGCTGGAGGAGGACCTCCCCATAGGCGCCGTCAAAGCGCATGAGCATCACGGCCACCTGGACCCGGGTGATGGTCCGGTCGGGGGAGAGGGTGGTGGCGGAGGTGCCGTTCATGATCCCCTGGGTATAGGCCCAGGAGACGGCCGCCTGGATCTGCGCCACGTCCGCCTCGTCGCTGAGGTAGTAGGGATAGGCCGCCGCCAGGACCTGGTAGAGGGCCTCCTGGGTTACGTCCACAAAGGGGAGTTCCTCCCCGGCCTCTGCCGGGGCTTCCCCGGTGAGGTAGAGGGAGAACTGGTAGAGCATCTGGGCAAAGTCCATCCGGGGGGTGGGGCTGTCGGGGGCAAAGGTGGTGCGGTTATGGTCCCCCCCGTCCTGGGAGACGATCCAATCGGGGAAGATGTCGTTCTGGTAGGCCCACACCACAGCGTCCCCATAGTACGCCCCTTCGGGGATGTCCTGGAAGGGGGTCTCGCTGGCCACCGTGCCGGTGACGGCGGGGGAGCCCGCGTAGCGGTACAGGACCACGGTGAGCATGGCCCGGGTCATGCCGCTGTCGGGGGAGAAGGTGGTGGCACTGGTGCCGTTGAAGAGCCCTTTCTCCACCACATAGTCCACAGCGTCGCTGGCCCAGTGGTCGTCGGGCACGTCCTGGAACTGCGACGCCCCGGCGGGAATGGCCATGCCGATGCAAAGAACCAGGGTGAGCAGCAGGGCAAGACAGCGTTTTTTCATGGTCCTCGCTCCTTTCCTCGTTTCGGAAATCGGGCCTGGGGCCCGTTGGTTGCTAGTTCCATTGTACTGGTTCTTGCGGGGGATTGCAACTGTTTTTCTAGGATTTTCCCGCTTTTGGAGCGCGCCGCGGAAGGCTCCCTCTCTCAAGCAGGCAAGCACGATCAGGATGACAAAGGCCTGCCTTTTCATAGGATTGCTGGAACCCCAAAGGACAACAGACCTGCCGTGTTCCTTCTTATTGAAATTGAATTTTTCTGCAAAGTATGCTAGAATAAAATTGTTCTATTGATAAGGAACCGTGCAAGTAGGCACCGACTGCTCATTTCCTAATCCAAAGTTTTCCAAAACGAGATAGAAAGAGAGTGTATCGTATGGACTTTATCGATCAAGTAAAGCAGTTTTCTAAAAAAATCGCCTCCCTAAAAGATACCGTTCAGAATGAGCAATCTACAAAAATCTCCCTAATCATGCCGTTCTTTTCCATGCTTGGATACGATGTGTTTAATCCTACAGAGTTCTCCCCTGAATTCACGGCAGATTTCGGAAGCAAAAATCATTACAAAGTAGATTACGCCATCATTTTAGAGGGGAAACCAACGATTCTGATTGAATGTAAAGATGTCTCCGCAAAACTTGACCGCCATGATGCACAACTGTTTGGATACTTTGTTGCCTCCGCTGCCAAGTTTGCCATTCTGACCAACGGGTTGGAGTATCGGTTCTATACCGATCTTGATAAGCCGAACATTATGGATAGCGATCCCTTCCTGACTGTGAATCTCTTAGACCTGCGTGATGCCCAAATCGCGGAACTAAAAAAATTCTGTAAAGAAGAATTCAATATTGCTTCTATCTTTAGCACTGCCTCTGATCTAAAATATGCGCAGCAGTTCAAGCAGACTTTCCGGGCACAGTTAGAAAATCCTTCCGATGAACTGGTACGTCTTTTTTTGAAAGACAGTTACTCTGGGCAAAAAATCAGCCATAATGTAATTGATAAGTTCCGTCCCGTCTTACGGAAAGCGCTCAACGAATATGTCAACGAATGGATGCACGATAAAATCACACACGCCTTAAACGGAGACAATGCGGACAACGGCCCCAATACTATGTCGCCAGACGCAGAAGCTCCGGCACCTGTTTCCCAGCCGGCAGCTGCACCAAAGCAGCAACGAATCGTTACCACAGAAGAAGAGTTAGAGGCATATTTTATCATCAAAAATATGCTGTCCGATGTGGTCGATTTGCGGGATGTCACATATAAGGACACAGAGTCCTACATCAACATCCTTTACCAGGGAAATTCTTGGAAATGGATTTGCCGGCTCCGGCTAACAGACACGAAGAAAATATTGATCATTCCTGATGAAAACAAACATGGGATTCAGCATGTCTTGCAAGATATTTACGATTTAAAGCAATATGAATCCGCTCTGAAAGGGGTCTTACAACGGTACCTATCTGCGTCCAAGTGACCCATGACAGGGAGGTCCCCATACCCCTAGAAAACAAATGCCGCATCACCGACTCTTTGGAGTTGTCCCGCGTAGAAGAGAAGCTGGGCAGAACCAGAGCTAGAGAGCGCTTCGAATCCGGCGCCTTGGATGCCATGACCCCTGGAACAGTCCAAACCCTCCGGGAAATTCACCGAATTCTCTTCTCGGATCTTTACGACTTTGCCGGTCAGATCCGCACGGTGAACCTGGCCAAGGGGAACTTCCGCTTTGCCCCGGTGTTGTACCTGGAATCTGCCCTAGCCAGCATCGAGGCCATGCCGCAATCCACCTTCGATGAGATCATAGAAAAATACGTGGAAATGAACATTGCCCACCCCTTCCGGGAGGGCAACGGCCGCAGCGCTCGGATCTGGCTAGACCTAATCCTCAAAAAAGAACTGGGCCCTGTGGTGGATTGGAGCCTTGTGGACAAGACCGACTACCTCCTGGCCATGGAACGCAGCCCCATCAAGGACCTGGAGATCAAAACCGTGTTGAAAGCAGCTCTCACTGACCAAGTCAACAACCGGGAAGTCTTTATGAAGGGATTGGACACCAGTTATTCCTACGAGGGATACACAGCGTACAAAACAAAAGATCTATAAGCCCGGGAATACGTCGCTGTGTGGTACTAGCATGATAATCTCTCCCCTCTGTTCCCCCGCCGCCAGGTGGCGGCACAAATATATAGTTTGGAGGAAATCCGATATGAAAAAGAGAGTAGCAGCCATCCTGTTTGCCTCCGTGCTGGCGTTGAGTCTGTGCGCCTGTGGTGGAGACACAAACTCTAGCACCGCCTCGGCTGACGTCGAAAGTGATGCCACTACCCAACAGGCAGAAGATCCCAAACCAGTGGAAGAAACCCAAGAACCGGAGGATACCGTCCCTCAGGAGTACAAGAATGCCTTAGCAAAGGCAGAGCAATACAACGAATGGGCCCACATGTCCAAGCAAGGCCTCTACGATCAGCTCACCTCGGAGTACGGAGAAGCCTTCCCAGCCGATGCCGCCCAATACGCTATTGACAACCTCCAGGCTGACTACAAAGCCAACGCCCTAGAAAAAGCAAAAACCTATTATTATGACATGAACATGTCCAAAAGCGGTGTGTACGACCAGCTGATTTCTGAGTATGGTGAGCAGTTTACGGCAGAAGAAGCGCAATACGCCATCGACAATCTCGAGTAATTTCCCCTCGATCATCAAAGGCCGGATTCTTTTTCAGAATCCGGCCTTCTCTTTGCGTTTTTGTAACAAAAAAGCCTTGAACCCGTTGGGGCTCAAGGCTTTTCGTGGAGCTGCTGGGCGGATTTGAACCGCCGACCTCATCCTTACCAAGGATGCGCTCTACCGACTGAGCTACAGCAGCAAATGGGATTGGGGAAGCGGAGAAGCTTGCCCCACCCGCGGGTGACCTGCCATGCGGCAAATCAAAAAAGTGGCGACGCGGAAGGGACTTGAACCCTCGACCTCCGGCGTGACAGGCCGGCGTTCTAACCAACTGAACTACCGCGCCAAATTGGGTGGTGGGAACAACAGGGCTCGAACCTGTGACCCCATGCTTGTAAGGCATGTGCTCTCCCAGCTGAGCTATGCTCCCGGTTCACTGCCTTCGGTTGGAAGCGCCAACCCTCAAGCAGCGAAGCTTATTATATCGAAGACCAGGTATTTTGTCAATAGCTTTTTTCAAATATTTTTTCTTTTTTCCAGAAGCTGCTTTTTCGGGGGAAAAGGAAGCGCTGCCCCTCATAGAGAGGCGGCCAGCGCTTCCAATTCGTCTTTCTCGAATACGTGCACAGCGTCGCAGAACTGGCAGGTCATTTCAGCCCGTCCCTGTTCGTGGATGAGCGCCTCCAGCTCCTCTTTGCCCAGGCTGATGAGGGCTCTGCGCATGCGGTCCCGGCTGCAGTAACAGCGGTACTCCACGGGCACTGTCTTCAGCAGCTCCAGGTCGAATTCTGACAGGACCATCTGAAGCAGTTCCTCTGGGGTGACCCCTTGCCGCAGATGTTCTGTGACCGGGCCCACCTTGGCAATCCCTGCCTCGATTTTGTCGATCATCTCGTCGGTAGCACCGGGCAGCAGTTGGATGAGGTACCCACCTGCCGCAGCCACAGACAGGTCTTTGTCCACCAAGACCCCAAGGGCACAGGCGGTGGGAATCTGTTCACTCTCGGCAAAGTAGGAGGTGATGTCTTCTGCAATTTCCCCAGACACCAGGGGAACGGTTCCCACATAGGGCTCTTTCATCCGCAGATCCTTGATGACTGTCAGCGAACCGTCGGTGCCCACTGCCCGGCCGACGTCCAGTTTGGCAGGTCCTTTCAGGGGAAGGTCTACCTGACCGTTCTGTACATAGCCCCGTACGTTTCCCTCGCTGTCTGACACGGCCAGAATGGTCCCGAGAGGGCCGCCGCCCTGGACCCGAATGGTGACAGAGCCGTCTTTCTCTTTGAGCTGTTCCCCCATCATGGAGGTGATCAGCAAGGTGCGTCCTAAGGCTGCGGTAGCCACAGGGAACGTGTGGTGGATTTCTTGGGCGCGATTTACAAGGTCGTGCCCCTGAATGGCCATGGCAACAATGGGCGCGTCTTTGGTAATCATTCTTACAATATAGTCCATGTCATACCTCTCTTCCTATTCCGTTGTCTCCGCTTTGCGTGCGGTAAAAAAGATCCGTTCTTCCCCATCACGGGGAGGACGGAGTTTCCGATTTCCATACTGTCGGATTTGGGTAAAGCCAACCTGCTGCAAATACGCGGTGAGTTCCTCGGGAGAATAGGCCTTTTCCTCGTGGATTTCCGTTTCGCGCGCCCACATTGAACCCTCCCGGTGGAACACATCCATGACATAGGTGCAGACCCGGCGTTTGGGATGGTAATCGGTGCGCCAAACACAGTAGTCGTCCTCGGTCTCATCCAGGAAGATGCCGCCGTCTAAGGCCTCCAAATGCTGGGGCGTGTGGACATCAAACACAAATAAGCCCCCTGGCTCCAGAAACAAATGGACCCGCTGCAAGGCTTTGTACAATTTCTCTGGATTGGTGACGTGATTGATGCTGTCCAGAAGGCAAACACAGGCGTCTACCGTACCGTAAAGATCTAGCTTTTCCATGGCTTGGCAGAGGAAAATGGGAGGGATCCCCTCCCCTGCCAGGGTTTTGTTGGAGGCAATGGCCAGCATTTCTGGGGAGAAATCCACGCCGATCATCTCATACCCCCGCGCTGCCAGTAGAAAGGACATGGTGCCTGTACCACAGGCCAGATCCAGAACGGTTTTGATGGGACGGGTTTCCCGGGAAAACAGCTTTTCCAGGAAATCGGCCCAAGCGGCATAATGCACGTCTTCCGTCATTTCATCATAGCAACCGGCCAATGCGCGGTAGGTTTCGTTCCCGTGGTTCAAGGTGTCTTCGTCTCCTCCCAGAGGGCATCCAGACGGGGCAAGACGGTTTGATACCCTTCGGCGCCGTACTGCAGGCACCGGTTGACCCGACTGATGGTGGCGCTGCTGGCGCCTGTGCGTTTCAGGATATCTTGATAGATCATCCCTTCCCGCAGGTACATCGCCACTTCAATCCGTTGGCTCATGGCTTTTAACTCTGTGACGGTACAGAGATCCTCCATGAACCGGCGGCACTCATCGACATCTTTTAACTGTAGTAGACTCTCGTATAGCAAAGCGTGGTCGCTATCGGATGTTGAGTGTTTCATGCAATCCGCCTCCTTGCTTTCTATTGCCTTTATTTTAGCAGTGTAAATTGCGAATGTAAAGAGAAAGATCCCAGATTTTGAGACAATTTTTTGCAAAAAAATGAAATTTTATTCTCGCCCCCTTGCATCTTGAAAAACCGAGGATTATAATGAGTTGTATTTTGAAATGCACTGCTTCCGCTGGAAGTATGTGAGGCTTGTGTTCTTTTTTGTGAGGAGGAATCTCTGTGGTAAAAGCAATCGTTGGTGCCAACTGGGGCGATGAGGGCAAAGGGAAAATTACCGATTTGTTGGCGGAGCAATCCGATATCGTGGTCCGTTTTCAAGGGGGGGCCAATGCAGGCCACACGATTATCAATGAGTATGGCCGGTTTGCTCTGCATACCCTGCCCTCCGGGGTGTTTTACAAACATATCACCAATGTGATCGGCAATGGCGTTGCATTGGACATTCGCAAACTGGCCGAAGAGATTACCAGCCTGGAAACCGCAGGGGTCCCTGCTCCCAATTTGATCATTTCAGAACGGGCCCAGCTGTTGATGCCCTACCATATCCTGCAGGATACCTATGAAGAGGAACGGCTGGGAGGCCATGCCTTTGGTTCGACCAAAAGCGGGATCGCTCCCTTCTATTCGGATAAATATGCTAAGATTGGCATTCAGGTCTGTGACCTTTTCCATGAGGACCGTCTGCGGGAGCATTTAGAGCATGCGGTGTCCATTAAGAACATTCTGTTCCAGACGATGTATCACAAACCAACGGTAGACGTGGAGGCCCTCTTTGCGGAGTTGCTGCAATTGCGGGAAATCATCCGCCCCTATGTGGGAGATGCGGTAACCTTTCTCCATGAAGCCTGTCAAGCCAATCGCGCGATTCTTCTAGAGGGGCAGCTTGGCGCCATGAAGGACCCCGACCTGGGCATCGTTCCGATGACAACGTCGTCGCACACCCTGGCTGCGTTTGGCTGCGTAGGGGCACCGGTGCCGCCTACGTCTGTGGAGGAGATCATCTGTGTGTCTAAGGCATACTCCTCCTGTGTGGGGTCCCAGACAGAGCCTTTCGTGAGTGAAGTGTTGGGAGAGGCGGGGGATGAACTCCGCCGCCGCGGTGGTGACAAGGGAGAATTTGGCGCCACCACAGGCCGTCCCCGTCGGGTGGGGTGGTTTGACACAGTGGCCACTCGGTACGGCTGTATGATCCAAGGCGCGACCCAGGTGGCCTTGACCTGCTTGGACGTGTTGAGCTATCTGGATGAAATTCCCGTTTGTACAGGGTATGAGATCCAGGGCCAGGTAACCAAGCAGTTCCCCGTCCCTGCTCTGCTGGAGCAGGCAAAGCCTGTCTTCACGGTGCTGCCGGGGTGGAAGACCGATATCCGCGGTGTGACGGACTATCAGGCCCTCCCTGCCAATGCCAAAGCGTATGTTGATTTCATTGAAAAGGAAATTGAAACCCCCATCCACATTGTCTCCACCGGCCCCAAGCGCCATGAGATTGCTATGAGACCGTAACCAAGAAAAAACGGACAGTATGTACCCCAGTTGAGAGGGAGACATACTGTCCGTTCTTTTATGGTTTCTTTTCCATCTCCTCCCGGAGTTTGGCCAGTGCTTTTTTCTCGAGGCGGGATACATAGGACCGGCTGATGCCGCAAGCGGTTGCAATTTCGCGTTGGGTACGTGGCCCCTCCCCGTCCAAACCGTATCGAAGCGAGATGACCTTGGCTTCCCGCTCACTCAAACAGTGCTCCACGCATTGGCGTACCTTAGCGCAGGAATCCCGGGTATCCAGGGTTTCCAACATATCGTCATCGACGCTGATGACATCCATGAGCGAGAGCGCATTCCCCTCTCGGTCCGAATCAATGGAGTCTGACAGGGACACATCCCCTTGATATTTTCGCTGGCTGCGGAAATACATGAGGATTTCATTTTCAATGCACCGGCTGGCATAGGTGGCCAGCCGGACCTTCTTATCGGGTTTGAAGGTGGAGATTCCCTTGATTAAGCCGATGGTTCCAATGGAGATCAGGTCATCTTGGTCCCCTGCTTGGACATAGTATTTCTTAAGAATGTGAGACACTAAGCGGAGATTGTGCTCGACCAACTTGTTTCTGGCCTCCAGATCGCCCTGCGCGTACCGTGCTAAGTATTCCCGCTCTTCCTCTGCCTTGAGCGGACGGGGAAAGGATCCGCTGTTTCCCAGACGAAGCGGAAAGCAAACTGTGTGAAGTAACAGTAATATCCATGCCGAAAGCATAGGCAACACCTCCTGTGCTCTACTGTATTCCAGAGCGGCCTGTCTCTATTTCCCCAAATCCACAAAGAGCATAGAGGAAAGAACCCACTACGCCCATGGGGAAACCCATTGGTACACGATAGCAGATCTGCATGCGTGAGGCATCCTGATTTGTCGGATGCGTGCCGGTAAGCGGACTTTTGTGAATTCCTTTGGTTTTGTGTCCAAATCACAGATTATGTCCTCGTTTTGGGGTATCCTATCCTTAACAAAACAAACAAACCCTGAAAGGAGCGCTGAATATGGCAATCACCACCATCAATCAAGATAATTTCGAGGAAAAGGTCACCAATGCCGCCTCCCCTGTTTTGCTGGATTTCTGGGCTGCGTGGTGTGGACCCTGCACCATGCTCTCCCCTGTGGTAGAGGAATTGGCACAGGAGCATCCCGAGATCTCTTTTGGCAAGGTCAATGTAGATGATGTTCCGGAACTGGCTCAAAAGTACCAGATCTCTGCCATCCCCACGCTGCTCCTCTTCCGGGACGGCAAGCCGGTGGATATGTCCATTGGGGTAAAGTCCAAGGAAGAGCTGGAAGCGTTTTTGAAGTAAGTCACTGATCCAAAAATCTCCTCCTATTCCCATAATCTCATACACGGACCCAAGCAGGGGGCACTCCAGTATGGAGTGCCCCCTGCCCTTACGCTAGGAGAGAGACAAAAACCGTGCATGCCTGCCCACAAATGTTTTGGCACTGCGTGACATCCCGAGAAAAATCTGGTATGATGGAGACATTCTCAGGAGAAAGGATGCGCCGCTATGTATGAACTTGTCCAAGTAGGACCGCGCAGTTACTATATTAACGCTCCCGTCAAAATCGGAGTCTATCTGGCAGAGGAAAACCAAGTCTACCTCATCGACAGCGGAAACGACAAAGACGCCGGTCGGAAACTCCGCCAACTGCTGGAAAAGCAGGGATGGACGTTGCGGGCCATTCTCAACACCCATTCTAACGCAGACCACATTGGCGGCAACCAGTACCTTTGGAAGCAGACCGGCTGCAAGATTTACGCCCCTGGTGTGGATTGTGCCTTTACCCGACATCCTTTGCTGGAGCCCTCCTTCCTCTACGGTGGGTTTCCTCCCAAGGACTTGCGGCACAAGTTTTTGATGGCCAAGGAGAGTCCTGCAGAGTATCTCACCGATGCCGTGCTGCCCAAAGGGTTGACCTCCTTTCCCCTTCCTGGCCATTTCTTCGACATGGTTGGTTTTCGCAGTGAGGACGGTGTGGTTTATCTTGCCGACTGCTTATCCAGTAAGGAGACCCTGGAGAAGTATCAAATTGGCGTCATCTATGACGTAGGCGCCTATCTGGACACGCTGGAACAAGTTAAGCAGCTTTCCGCCACATGGTTTGTGCCGGCCCATGCGGAGGCCACCCAGGACATTGCACCTTTGGCACAGTACAACATCGATAAAACCCGAGAGGTTGCGGAGACCATTCTTACGTTCTGCGCCGAACCTATTGGCTTTGAGGCGTTGCTGCAAAAACTGTTTACGGCGTATGGGCTCACCATGGACTTTTCCCAATACGTACTGGTTGGCAGCACGGTGCGCTCCTATCTGGCCTGGCTGAAGGATCAGGGCGCTCTTTCCGTGGACTTTGCAACCAGGATTCCCCTGTGGCATAGGGTAGGATAAAGCATTCCATCAAAAAACAGAGCAAGACGTGTTTCGTCTTGCTCTGTTTTTTCTTGTGAGATTAACCGATGAGGAAACCAGCCATCAGGTACAGCAGAACGCTGGCCACCACTGGAACTATCAGCATTGGCGTGGCAGTTTGGGCATAGCGCACGTTTTCAATCTGCGTGGCAGAACAGGCGAGGGTAGCCTCCGAGCCAAAGAAGCAGAGGTGGGAGCCGGCTGCCGTGGCAGAGATGATGGCGCCCGCCGTCAGCAGTACGTTGGCATCCAATGCCTGGGCAATGGGAATGATCACCGGGAAAGCAATGGCGCAAATCCCCCAGAAGTTGCCGGCAGCCACAGCCAGTACGGTGACAATCAGGAAAGCAGCAACCGGGAGGACTTGGGGACTCATAGCTGCCTTGGCAGCGCCAATGACAAACTCGGGCATGCCCAGCAGACTGTTGATGTCCCGCAACATGAAGGCGCAAGTGACAATGGCGAGGACCCCAATCATACTTTTAAAACCGGACATCGCGGTATCTAAGAATTGCCCCGGTGTGAGAAGCTTTTGCGGCAAGTAAAGGAGCGCGCAGAACACCAAACAAAGTAGGGTGCCATACAGGATCTCCCGGGTGAGGATGGTGATCACCGTGACCAGCACAATGGGGAGGAGAAAATTGAGCGCGTGGGGTTTCTTCCCACTCTCATGCACAGGAGATTCCTCTACAGGAGCTGTCTGCTCCTTGGCCAGAGCGTAGGCTTTGCGCATGGGACCAATTTTGGGGAGGATACCCACCGAATATAGGAACCCGCACAGCAAGGCCACCAAGGGATAAAACAGGAAGGGCAATACTTGGACAAAGGTGCTCATCCCAGCTTCGCTGGTGCAGACATCCGTGGCAACCAGTTGGCTGATCATGAACACGCCCCAGGTAGAGGTTGGCACAATCACGCAGATGGACGTGGCCGTCGCATTGCTGAGAAAGGCAAGCATTTCCCGGGGAATGTGGAACCGATCCGTGGCACGGCGCATGGCAGTTCCCACCGAGAGGATCGACAGCCAGTCATCCACAAAAGTGACAATGCCCAAGAGCCAACTGGCCACCAGGGTCCGTTTTTCTCCCTTGCAAACCTGGGCCGCGATGGCGGTGAAGCCATGGATCCCGCCGGAGGCTTCGAACAGCGCCACCAGGCTGCCGAAAAACCCACAGACCAGCACCAACCAGATCCAGAGGTCGCTGCCCATAACGCCGTAGACCACATCCAACCAAGGTTTGGCAAACCCGGTTCCGTAGAGCATAACCGCACCTACGAGGGTTCCCACCAGTAGGGACACTGCGGTTCGCTTGGTAAAAAAGACCAATACAATGACCACTGCCACAGGCAGCAGACTCAGGATCCCATAGTCTGTCATCCTTTCCTTCTCCTCTCTATCCCGGTATTTTCACATGGGTTTCTACTATTTTAATGGATAAAATGGAGTTCGTCAAGGAAGTGTTGTGCAATTCTAATAAAAGAAGTGTAAAAAACGGGGAGGATTCTCAGGGGCTCCCCCATACAAATGGGCCGGCGAGAAGTTGCCGCAGGTCAGTGATGGCGTGGGGCAAAATGGTGTTGGCAGGAGGGCGCGCTGTGTGGGGGTGGTACCAACAACCATCCATACCCACAGAGGAGGCGCCGGCAATATCGGCGGTCAAACTGTCGCCGACCATCAACACGTCTTCCGCCGGGAAACCACTGCGCTGCAGGCAGAAGGTAAAGAAACGCGGGTCCGGTTTTTCAGCCCCGATCTTGTCCGATACGAAAAGACCGGAAAAATAGGTGGTCAAGTTTGCCTTTTCTAAACGGGCTTGCTGGATGGCAAGAATTCCGTTGGACGCACCGTAGAGAGGCACTTTTTTGTGAAGCAGGGACAGGGTTTCCCGCGCATGAGGTTCTAGGGCAGCCTCTTCCGCCAAACACTGGGAGAAGCGCTGCTGAAAGGCAAGGCTTTGCTCTGGGTGCCCGAACCAACAAGCCATAGATTCGGCCCGGCGGTGGATGACTTGCTCCACCGTGAGATGCCCTGCCTTTTGCTGAGACCACAGCATCTGGTCTAAGCGTTGAAACTCGGTAAATGCTTCCTCGGAACTGGACCAGTGACAGCATCGGCAGGCCCGAAAAAAGGCCTGCCGGCTGCACTGTCCGAAGTCAAAAATTGTGTCATCCAAATCAAAAAACACGGCGCGATACATGGCCGGCTTTCTTGGCGCCATCAGTGCTGCTCCTCGTACAAGAGGTCGATTTGGCAGCTCTCCATGACAGAGAGCGCGTTGGAGTGATGCTCCGGGGTGCTTCCGGCGCAGCAGGAGGCACGTACCGAAATAGGAACCTCCCACAACCGGGATTTTAAGCACAATGCATTGGAAATCACACAAATGTCAGTGCACACGCCCACCAACTCAATGGCATCATAGCCCCCTGCTGCGGCGAAATCCACCAGTGCGGCAGAGGCAAAGGTGGGTTTGTCCAAGATCGCAGCGGTTTTCCCGGCCCCGGCAGCTAGAATTTCCGGGAGAATCTCCCAACCAGGGGTGCCGCGCAGGCAATGCGCCACGGGAAGATGCTTGCCCTCTTGGGTGGAGAGATAGTTTTCGTCATGGGTGTCACGGGTGTAAACAATGTCCCCTGGAAAGGCCTGTATTCGTTGACACACGGCAGGGACAATGGCTTGGGCCTCAGGGGTGCCCAGTGTGCCGGTGATGAAATCTCTCTGCATGTCAATGACCACCAACAGCGGTTTCATAGGCTGACACATCCTTTCGTGGCATAGGTGATGTTTTCGCCATTATAGCATCTCAGAAACAGACTGTAAAGCAAGTCTCGTACATAAGAAAAACCACTTCCCCGGACGGTACCCGTCCGGGGAAGTGGAATCTTTTGGATTGCGCTCTATCGCGAACTCTTGTCATAGGGAATGCCTTCCGCTTTGGGGGCCCGAGAGTTTTTAGAGGTAAAGGCCAAAACAATCAGGGTGATCAGATACGGCAGCATCCGATAGAAGTGGGCGCTGATGCCGATATCGGCCAGGAGATACACGCCGTCTCCATTGATGTCGATACTGGAATAGCTGGCCGCCACACACTTGAAAAGGCCGAAGAGAAGGGAGGCCCCTGCAATGTTCAGCGGTTTCCAGTTGCCGAAGATCATAACGGCCAGGGCCAAGAAACCGAACCCAGCCACGTCACCGTTGGCGGTGCAGTTTGCTGTGGTTAAGGAGTAGACGAAGCCGCCCATGCCTGCCAGCGCACCGGAAATGGTGGTGCCGGCGTAGCGCATCTTATAGACATTGATGCCCAGGGAGTCTGCGGCTTGAGGGTTCTCGCCGCAAGCCCGCAGGCGGAGGCCAAACCGTGTCTTGTACAGGATGATGGCCAAGACAATGAACAGTAAGATGCACAGATAGGTGGCCAAATAGGTACGGTTGATAAAGGTTTCCCCTAAGGGCCCCATATCTTCCATACGCCCATAGCCAAACATGGCCTTCTTAATCATAAACCAGCTGGCAGCGTCACCTTCCGCCATCTGCAGGGTGTTCTGGTTGGCGATGATGCGGATCAGGAAGAGCACCAGAGCAGGGGCCAGCAGGTTCAGGGCGGTACCGCCGATGGTCTGGTCAGCCCGCAAGTTGATGGAGGCAAAGGACAGCAGCAGGGAGAAGATGGCCCCCATGAGTGCTGCCACGACCATGGCCATGAGTTCCAAACCTTGGAGGGTGGCGTAGTCCCCCGCGGCTGCTGCTGCGGTGAACACTTCCGAACCCTGCATGGTCCGCACAAAGAGGACGCCGATGAAAGCGCCGAAGATCATGATACCTTCCAAGGCCAGGTTGATGATACCGCTTCGTTCAGCGAAGACGCCGGCCAGGGCCACGATCATCAGCGGCACGGCATAAATGAGGGTTTGCTGAATCAGGAATGTCATGCGCCTTCGCCTCCTTTCTCAGCTTCGGAGGTAGAGGGAGGGTTCCCGCCTCCGTCAGGGGCTGCAACGGGTACGGTGTGCTTGCCCTTACGCTTTCTCCGCCCGCTGATGAGCATCTTGATCACCAGGGAGAAGGCGCTGAGGTAGACGATGGTGGCGATGATGACGTCGGTGATGTACTCGTTGTATGCCGTCAAATTGGTCAGCTGGAGGCCGGAGATGTCCAGCATGGACATGAAGCAGCCGGTAAAGATGACGGCGATGGGGTTGTTGACGGCCAACAGGGCCACGGGAATGCCATTAAACCCAGTGGACGGCAGGGACTGGTAAGTGGACCAGAAGAATTCGGTGTTTCCGGACAGGTAGTAGAGGGAAGCACCGCCCGCAGCCAAGGCACCGGCAATGGCCATGGATAGAACAATGTTCCGCTTGTCTTGAATGCCGGCGTATCGTGCTGCGTGGCGGTTGGCACCGCAGGCCTTCAACTGGTATCCCAGTGTGGTTTTGTTCATGATGATGTACATGAGGATTGCAATCACAATGGCAATGATGATCCCCATGTTGACCTGGGAGTTGGGGAACAGGTGATCCAACCCCATTTTGGGGGTTTCCACCCCATTGAACGAGGTCTTGTAAATATAGCCCGACTTGGTGTTTTCCACCACGTTTTTGAAGTTGCTGATGTCAAACATCCACGTGACCAAGTTGGCGGCCAGCCAGTTGGTCATGATACAGGCGAGCACTTCGTTGATGTTCAGGAAAGCCTTGAGCAAGCCGGGGATGGCCCCCCAAACAGCGCCGGCCAGGCAGCCGCCCACGAAGGCGATGATCCAAATGAGGCCAGCAGGGACAGACTCGGAGGGAATCCCCAGGGCCAGCATCAGGGTGACCATGGTACCCATGAGGTACTGGCCGGGGGCGCCGATGTTGAACAGACCTGTCTTAAAGGCCACAGCCACAGAGAGGCCGGTCATAATCAAGGGAGTGGCTCGGAAGAGCATATTTCCGATGTTTGTGGGGTTAAAACCAAAGGTCAAGTTGCCTGCGGCATCCCGCCCTGTGCTGAACAGACCGCCAAAGATCAGCCGGATACCGTCCAGTGCGCTGGAAAGGGTCAAGTTATCACTGGTGAGGCCTACAATCAAGATGATGATGCAGCCCACCACCAGGCCAATGATAATCGAGAGAATGGAGGCCAGGATGGACTGGGTCGCGTCCTTTTTCAGTAAAGGAGAGTGCTGCTTGTTCATGCGTCCCCGCCTCCTTTCTCAGCTCGCTTGGCACCGGCCATATACAGGCCGAGCTCCTGTACGGTGGTTTTCTTGGGATCCAGTTCCCCCACGATTTCGCCTTCGTAGAGGACCAGGATTCGGTCGGACAGGTTCATCACCTCGTCCAACTCCAGGGAGACCAGAAGGATGGCTTTGCCCTTGTCTCGTTCTGCCACCAATTGGCTATGGATGTATTCAATGGCGCCCACGTCCAGACCGCGTGTGGGCTGGACGGCGACAATCAAGGGCTTGTCCCGGTCCACTTCTCGGGCAATGATCGCTTTTTGCTGGTTGCCGCCGGACATGCTGCGCACCACGGTAATGGGCCCCTGTCCGCTGCGGACGTCGTATTGTTCAATGAGCAGGTTGGCGTAGTCCCGGATGGCATCCTGCTTCATAAAGCCAAACTTCTGGAACCGGGGTTCCCGGAAACGCTGCAGTACCGTGTTTTGCTCCAGGGTGAAGTCCAGGACCAGGCCGTGTTTGTGACGGTCCTCCGGGATATGGCTGAGGTTTTTCAACCGTTTGCGTATGGGGGCGTGGCTGATTTCTTCCCCGCACAGGGTGACAGAACCGCCGGCGGTTTTCTCCAAGCCGGTGATGCCATAGATGAGCTCGCTCTGGCCGTTGCCGTCGATACCGGCGATGCAGACGATCTCTCCGGCGCGGACATTGAAAGTGACATTGTGCACAGCGTCTTTCTTGTGGAGCTTCGAGTGTACACAAAGGTCCTTCACGGCCAGGACGACATCCCCGGGCTTGGCCTCACTTTTGACCACTTCCAATTGGACCGGACGGCCAACCATCATATTGGAGAGGGCCTGCTGGTTGGTGTCTTTGGTCTCGACGGTACCGATGCACTGTCCCTTACGAAGGACGGTAACCCGGTCCGCCACGGCCATAATCTCGTTGAGCTTATGGGAAATGAACAGAATGGACTTCCCCTCCGCCGCCAGGTTTTTCATGATCTTCATGAGCTCATCAATTTCTTGGGGGGTGAGCACGGCGGTCGGTTCGTCAAAGATCAAAATTTCATTCTCCCGGTAGAGCATTTTAAGAATCTCTACACGCTGCTGCATCCCGACGGTGATGTTTTCCACCTTTGCGTCCAGGTCGACCTTAAGGCCATACCGCTGGGACAGGTCCAGGACTTTGGCCCGGGCCTCCTTCTTTTTGAGAAACCCTAACTTGGTGTCTTCTGCGCCCAGGATGATGTTGTCCAAGACCGTGAACACATCGATTAACTTAAAGTGTTGGTGCACCATGCCGATTCCCAACGCGGTGGCGTCGTTGGGGTCTTTGATGGACACCACTTCCCCGTTTTTGCGGATCTCTCCGGCGTCTGGTTGATACATGCCGAAGAGAATGGACATCAGCGTGGATTTCCCGGCACCGTTTTCGCCCAACAGCGCATGGATTTCGCCCCGCTTGAGCTGGAGGGTAATGTCGTCATTGGCTTTGATACCAGGAAACTCCTTGGTTATGTGGAGCATCTCGATCACATAGTCCTGCCCATGGTCCATTCCGTCACCTACTTTCCTCTCTTTTCTTAGCCAGACGATGGCCATAATAACGGAACCTATTATAATGGTTCCGACAAAAAGTTGCAAGGTTCCATACCAATTTCCCCGGGAATTCTCTGTAAAAATAGTAGTTTCTGAAGGGCACCTTTTTGTTTGCCTCATTGACGCAAGCATTTGGCAATGTTATACTGAATTAAAATAAGGTTCAAACCTGTATTTAGTACACTCTCTATCTACCAAAAGTTGGAAAAAACGTTATGAAAATTCTTGTTCTCAATGGAAGCCCTAAAGGAGAAAGAAGCACCACATTGCAAACCGTACGATACCTTCAAGTGTTGCATCCAGAGCACCAGTTTTTGGAGCTTCCAGTCGGGCAGCGGATCAAACGTTATGAGAAAGACTTTTCCACCCCGCGGGAAGCTTTGTCCCAGGCAGAAGTTATTCTCTTCTGTTACCCGGTATACACGTTCCTGGTGCCTTACCAACTGCATCGTTTTCTGGAACTCCTTCGGGCAGATGGAGTGGACCTTTCGGGAAAGGTTGCCACTCAAATTACCACGTCCAAGCATTTTTACGATGTAACGGCCCACAAATTCATAGAAGCCAATTGCTTTGATTTGGGAATGCATGTGGTCCGGGGACTGTCTGCGGATATGGAGGATCTTCTGACAGAAAAAGGGCGGGAAGAGGCACGCATGTTTTTTGACCAGCTGATGTTTACCTGCCAGTATGGCGGTTTTCTCCCACCCCCTTCTGCCCAACCGGAAAGCATCCCTGCCGTCTACCAGCCAGTCTGTTCCAGGGTGGAGAAATGTTCTGGGAAAAGAGTGGTTCTTGTCACCTGTTGTCGGGAGGAGGACCAGTCTCTCCTTCACATGATCCAAGACTTTCGAGCCGTGCTTCCCTATGAGAGTCAAGTGGTTAATTTATGGGACGTTCCTTTTCAAGGTGGCTGTCTGGGATGCTTGCACTGTGCAGCGACAGGAACCTGTATATACTCTGATGGGTTTGACCAATTCCTGCGGCGCGAAATTCAGACAGCGGATGCCATTGTCTACGCATTTCCCATTGTGAACCATTACACCTATTCGGTGTTTAAGTGCTATGATGATCGGCAGTTTTGCAACGGGCATCGAACGGTTACACGGGGCACGCCGGTGGCCTATCTTCTCCAGGGGAACTACCGGTATGAGGCAAATTTGCAGATGGTTTTGGAGGGGCGCAGTGAAGTAGGTGGGAACTATCTCTGTGGTGTGGTCACCGACGAAGAGAACACAGCCGCTAACCTTCAGACATTGGCCAAAAACCTGGTCTTTGCGATGGAACATCATCTGCGCCGTCCAGCGAACTTCTACGGTGTGGGAGGAAGTAAGATTTTCCGGGATCTCATCTACCTCATGCAAGGAATGATGAAAGCAGACCATGCATTCTATCGAGCCCATGGGGCGTATGACTTTCCCCAAAAGCAGAAGGGGCGTTTGCTCCAGATGAAGCTGGTAGGGACGTTGCTCGCCATTCCCTCTGTTCAGAAAAAAATCAAACCCAAGATGGCTGACTACATGGTGGCTCCCTACAAAAAGGTAATTGCCCAGGCGAAAAAGGAACAAAAAACCGAACGATGATCCGTCTTTTCAGAAGCCAAAACTAGAAAAAGGGAGCCTGTCCCTTGCGGGGACAGGCTCCCTTTTTTACGCGTCAATCAATGAATCAGATGATATTCAGGGTCAGGTTGGAATACTCCTGCTCCAGGTTATCATAGTTGTCATCCACAGTCAGGGTGCCGTCTTTCACCTGCTGATACATAGCTTCATACTGCTCCACGGTGAAGTTGGTCATGCTCCAAGTCTCGGTGGGCAGGCCGACAGCGTCGGTTTCCACACCCAGAGAGGTGGCCTGGCCGCCAATCTCGGAGAAGGTGTTGTCATACACCTTAGCCAGAGACCACTGCACGGCATCAGCCAGTTCCTTCATGGCGGAAGTAATCACGGTATCAGACTCGGTAGACTGGTCCACGTCCACGCCGATCACAGCGCCGTCGTTGGCAGCAGCTGCGGCAGAGATGGACTGGAACATGGAGCCGCCGCAGGCGAAGATCACTTCGGTCCCGCTCTGGTACCAGCCGTTGGCCATGGTCTGCAGTTCGGGGGAAGAGCCGAAGTTGGAGCCATACTGCCAGGAGTAGTTCACTTCAACCTGAACGTCCTTCTCAGCAGCTGCGGCATTGGCGCCCTGGACAAAGCCATAGCCGTACCGGCAGCAAGCAGGGTTGGTGCCGCCGCCACCGCCGGAGAAGCCCAGCTTGGTGTAGCCTTCCATCACAGCGGCGTAGCCAGCAAAGTAGCCAGACTGCTCTTCCTTGAAGGCGATGCCAGCCACGTTGGTCAAGGTCTCGCCGGCCTCGTTGGCAACGGGATAGCCGTCCACAAAGATGAACTGAACATCGGGGAATTCAGTGGCAGCTCTGGTCAGGGCAGCTTCCTGCAGGAAGCCGGCGCAGACCACAACAGTAGCGCCAGCATCCACAGCGGCCTTCATGGCGTCGTACCGGTCATCGTCGGTAGCCTGGTCGCCGTTGGCGGGCTGATAGTACTTGTAGGACATGTCGTTCTCGTTGGCATAGAGCTTCACGCCATTCCAAGTACCTTCGTTGAAGGACTTGTCCTTCAGCTGACCCACGTCGGTGACGAAAGCCAGCTCATAGGTGCCGTCCTCAGACGTCATGGTGTCAGGGATGGCATCTGCGGGGTTGGCCTCAGTGGTGGTATTGTTCTCCGTGGTACCGGTGGTGTCGGTGGTTTCATCCGAAGTGTTGCCACCGCAGGCGGCGAGGGACAACGCCATCACCGAGGCCAGGAGAAGTGCAAGAATCTTTTTCATCTTTTCATTACCTCCGTTTCAATGGATTGGTATAGACACTTTTTACAATGCCTTAAAGGAATTATAACATTGTTGCGCGGCTCAATCAAGGGTGCAAACAAAACTCTTCCCTTTTTTAAGGGAAGTGACGAAGGAACATTGGTGAATATCCCAGCGCCCACAATTCAAATTGCATTGTTCTGTGCGATATGCTATGATGGAGCCATAAGATTTGAACCAATCAGACAAAGGTGAAAGAAAATATGGCAAAACTTTATTTTAAATATGGCGCCATGGGAAGTTCCAAATCGGCCCAGGCGTTGATTACACAGTTTAATTATGAGGAGTTGGGCATGCGGGTATGGCTGATCAAGCCCAGCATTGATGACCGGGACGGTGCGGCCATTGTCAAAAGCCGTGTTGGCCTGTTCCGCGAGGCGGATGTCATTTTTCCAGAGGATGATCTCCGCACCCGCTACGAGGCGGCCGGTAAGTGTGATGTGATTATTGCGGATGAGGCCCAGTTCCTAACCCCGCAGCAGATTGATCAGCTGCGGGAAATTGTGGATGAGGCAGACATCCCTGTCCTCTGTTTTGGCCTTCGCACGGACTTTTTGACCCACCTCTTCCCGGGCTCTCAGCGCCTGATGGAGTTGGCGGATTCCATTACAGAGATTAAGAATGTCTGCGCCTGCGGCTCCAAGGCCACCGTCAATGCCCGTTTGGATGCCAATGGGAACATCCTCACGGAAGGCAGCCAAGTTTTTTTGGGAGGTAACGACAGCTATATTGCCATGTGCCACCGATGCTGGCGGAAAAAGATTCGGGCGCAGCGCGGAGAATAGGCGGAAAGATTTGGTTGTGACAATATGGCCGGTTTTTTGAAAATTTTTGAAAAAAAGTCTGTCCATTTTTGTTTTTTATGGTATACTCAAGATAGATACCGCCGGTGACAACGGCACGTTTCACCCCCGTAAATCGTTCAGGAGGATACGGCCCTATGAAATGCCCATTCTGCGCCACCCTTGAGAGCAAGGTTGTGGATTCCCGCCCTGCCAACGACGGAACCAGCATTCGTCGCCGTCGGGAGTGTTTGAAGTGCCACAATCGGTTCACCACCTATGAGACCATTGAAGTGCTTCCCATGATTGTCATTAAGAAAAACGGAAATCGGCAGGCCTTTGACCGGAATAAAATTCTCTCTAGTATGCTCAAGGCCTGTGAAAAACGTTCGGTTTCCCTCTCTCTCCTGGAAAAGGCTGCCGATGACATTGAGAAAGAGCTGCAGAACGAACTGGGCGGCGAGGTCACCAGCAAGCAAATCGGAGAGCTTGTGATGGAAAAGTTAAAGGATTTGGACGAGGTAGCCTATGTTCGGTTTGCTTCGGTCTACCGGCAGTTTAAAGACATCAATACCTTTATGGACGAACTGAATAAGTTATTAGACCATAAAAAGTGAAACGGTTTGGGTTTCAGGGAACAGCTCTCACGGTGTTTGTGAGGGCTGTTTTTTCGTTGCAAGATGGGCAAGGAGATCTTTCTTGCAATCGACGTGGTAAACTGGTATAATGTCACCATATTGTCCTACAAAAAATGGAAAAGCTGGAAACAGAACCATGGTGCCGCCGGTTTTGTTTCCTCTCACAGGGAAAGGAGTACATTATGTCAGACGGTCAGGTCAAACGAACAATGCCCCGGGCGCTGATCAGCCTTTTGATCACCCTTGCCATCGGGGCGGTATGGTTCTACATCTCACTGCCCGCCATCAACCTGCACAACACGAGTTTTTATAGCTTCGTCTTTATCCTGCTTTTGGTTTATATCCTGGTATCTATGATCGTTATGGGCATTGACACCGGGAAACAGGAAGTCCATTTGCGGGACTATCTTTCCTTTGCCAAGAACCAGTGCAAAATCGTAGTGATTGTGGTGGTGGCATTGGCTGCGATCTTTGTGGTGGGCCAGATTCTATCGGCCCCCATTTTCCGCGCCAGTGCTTACCACGAGTTGCTGGATGTTGGGTCTGGAGATTTTGCCACCGATATTGAACCGGTGTCCTATGACGAGATCCCCATGTTGGACGAAGCCTCTGCCAGCGTGTTGGGGGACCGGAAATTGGGCGAACTGTCCGACATGGTCAGCCAGTTTGACGTCTCGGAGGATTACGCCCAAATCAATTATCAGGGACGGCCGGTCCGAGTGGCTTCCTTGGAGTACGGAGACTTTTTCAAATGGTTCCTCAACACCAAGGAAGGGCTGCCCGCCTATATCACGGTAGATATGGTCACCCAAGAGGCCAATGTGGTTCGCCTGTCTGACCTGGGGTTGGATGGCATGCGCTACTCCCCTTCCGAGTACTTTAACCGGGACTTGGATCGGTTCCTGCGCTTTCATTATCCCACCTATATGTTTAGTTCCGCCCATTTGGAAATTGATGAAGATGGCCAGCCTTGGTGGGTTTGCCCGCGAGAGACTCGCACCATCGGCCTCTTCGGGGGGGCTGACATCATCGGGGCAGTTCTTCTCAACGCCAGTACGGGAGAGCACATCTATTACGATGTCGCAGATATTCCCACCTGGGTGGACCGTGTCTATACCGCCAGCTTGATTACCCAACAGTATGACTACTACGGCACCTATGTCAACGGGTTCATCAACTCCCTCATCGGCCAAAAAGATGTCACGGTTACCACAGAGAACTTCAACTACCTGGCCATGGACGATGATGTCTATATGTACACGGGAATCACCTCTGCCAGCAGTGACCAGTCTAACATCGGCTTCCTCCTCTCCAACCAACGGACCAAGGAGACGACCTTCTATTCTGTGCCTGGCGCCATAGAAAGTTCGGCGCAGCGGTCGGCAGAAGGCGTGGTGCAGGACCTGGGTTATACGGCAACCTTCCCGCTGCTGCTGAACATCGGTGGGCAACCGACATACTTCATGTCCTTGAAGGACAGTTCCCAGTTGGTCAAGATGTATGCAATGGTCAACGTCTCGCAGTATCAGATTGTAGCCCAGGGAGAGACGGTGGCAGCCTGTGAAAGCGATTACATTGCGCAGCTGCAGCAGCGAAACATCCCCGTCAACAGCGACAGTGCCCAGGAGATCTTGGACAACACGACGATAGAAGGCACCATTGCGGAAATCCGTACCGCGGTGCTGGACGGGAACTCCTGGTATTATATCCGTCTGGATGGTGCGGACACCTTCTATGCCATTGCCGCATCCTCTGACCGGAACGTGGTGACCTTGAACGTGGGAGACAGTGTGACCATCCAAGTCTCGCCGGAGGGGTCGGATCAGACCATCGTGGATGCGTCGTCCATTACCACCGGTGCGGCAGAACCAGATCCCGTGGAGACCACAGAGGATACGGCCCCCGCGCCTGATTCTGAAACGACGCCAACAGAAGATTCCGAATAATAAGTTCTGATCTCTCTGTTGCAGGATAAACCACCGCCGCATAGCCAACCAGCTATGCGGCGGTGGTATTTTTTGCTTATGGTGTGCTTAGAAACAACACGACGAAAACCAATCCAAAGATCAAGATGGTTCCCACTAAGGCTACCCGGTTCAGGACGACATGGGTTTTGTCCTTGCCCAACCGGAATAACCCCATAAACAGCAACAGGCCAGCAGCGCCCCCAAGGGTGTTGGTGATCACATCTGTGATATCAGAGGCCCCAATGGCCAACACATACTGCAAGACCTCATAGGTCACGCTCAAGGCGACAACCGCCAGGAGTTTCCGTCCAAACGACCAGGCTGGTTTCAACATGCCCAAGTAGAGCCCAAAAGGCAGGAAGATCCAAACGTTGTTGAAAATTTCACGGAAATCGATGGCACCGTCTATCACCACAGAGGCGCCAAAGGGGATGAGGTTAACGGAACGGTATTCTATCCACCCATCCGTGGGGAGCTGTAACTTGAATAGGATGATCCAGGTTAACAGGATCAGATAACAGAGAAGTAGGATTTGTGTCATTCGCTGTTCCTTCTTCATCCTGTCGCACCTTCTTTTCGTTTCATTTTCTCTAGGATAACACCCAAAAATGAAGGAAAAGGAAAGGATTTCTTAAATTTCTATGATATCTTCCCTCTTACTGCCGCGTCCTGATTTTGCGCAGGAGAAGACCGCAGGCAACGACCCCAAGCGTCAGGAGGAGCAGAAGCGGAGCCACGGGCTCCCCGGTGGACGCCTGTTCTGTCAACAGGGAATATCCCCAAGTAGCGGGGAAGAGCTTCCCTACCGTTGCCACTGCCTCCGGCAGCAACTCTGCGGGAAACAGGATGCCAGAGAGGAGGATGGAGGGGAGAAAGAGAAGAATGGAAACCATAGAGGTTTTCGCAGGGTCTTTCACAGCCAATCCCACAATGCTGGCAATGCTCAGAGACACCACCAGGAAGAACGCCAGTTCCGCGAAATAGTGTCCAGGGTATGCAGGGAGAGCCGCGTCAAACAAAACTGGAGCCAGGAGGTAAAGGAGGATGCTCATCAAAAACAGATGGAGAAAGGCGGACAAATTGGTGAGCACCAACCCCAGAGACAGAGGAACCCCGTTGGCCTGGTAGACCTTTCGGATATCGCTGCCGTAGATTTCCACCAGGGAGGGCGGCAGGCCGATGAGCGCGCCCATCGTTCCCCCAAAGACCGTCATGGCAGGGAGGAGTGTCTCCTCTGCCCCTGGGAGGATGGTGGTAAAGATGCCGCCCATCATGACGAAAAACAGCAAGGGCACCAGGTAGCAGGTGATGAGCAGTGTTTTGCTTCGCAGGTCCAGCTTCCACTGGAGGGCCAATCCGTAGAGAAATGCGTTCATTGACTCCCCTCCCCTTTTACGATCTGCAGGAAGTATTCTTCCAGAGAGCCTTGGCTGACTTGGAGGTCCAGCACCTGCTTTCCCTCTGCTCGATACTGGGTCAGTACGGTCAAGAGGGTGTCACCGATGTTTTCGGTGGCATAGGTCTCGGTTCCCTGCGCAGTTTGCAGTGAGAGGGTATACCGTCTCCCCACCTGGTTTCTCAGTTCTGTGGGGGTTCCCAGGAAGGCGAGGGTTCCCTGGACCAGGATGGCCAGACGGTCACACAGGCTTTCCACCTCTGCCATGTCGTGGCTGGCCAGCAGAATGGTTTTCCCCTGCTGCTTCAACTGGCGGATTTGCTGGTGAATGGCGGAACGGCCTTCAATGTCTAGGCCAGCGGTGGGTTCGTCCAGGAAAATCGTGTCTGGGTGACCCAGCAGGGCCAAGGCCAGATGGAGCCGGCGCTTCTGTCCGGTGGAGAGGGTGTTGTACCGTTTTTTCGCTAAGTCAGGGATTCCGAGAGCCGCTAACATGGCGGTATCCACGGGAACGTGATTCCATTTGGCGAAGAGTTGGACGGCTTCCCGGCATTGGAGATACCCGGGAAGGGAGGCGGATTGCAGTTGAATCCCCCGTTTTCCAGAGACCACAATGCAGCCGCTGTCATAAGGGCGCAGCCCTTCCAGACATTCCAGCGTGGTGGTCTTTCCAGCGCCGTTGGCCCCCAGGAGCGCAAAAATCTCTCCCTGCCTGACGGAGAAGGTGAGACCCTTCAACACCTTGTGAGCCCCATAGCATTTCTCTAGGTTGGTCACTTCAATGGCGTGGTTCATGGGTCTCCCTCCTCTGGAAAGGGCGCAATGCCATTCTGGGAAAAGTAGGCATCCAAGGCAGGACCGATAAACGCATTGGCCTGGGTTTGCGTTTCCCGCCACTGGGGGTCCATCCCCTCTGCCTGGCCCAGTTCAACGAGTTGAGGCAGCATGGACAGGTCGCCTCCCGTGAAGGTCAAAATCATGTCCCAGTACGCCTGGGCAAAGGCGGTCCCCTCTGCGCTGTCTGGTGCCACGCCAGACCTTCCCAGGGCAATGGCCCTGTCCTGCAAGGTCAGGAAGGTCTGTAGAAAGTCGGTACCGCTGCGCTGGTCGAACTGGCTGCGGATGTGGTCCAGCATTGGTTCATCAAAATGCTTGATGAGCCAGTAAAAGTCGTTTTTCATCTGGAGGTTGACGATGATGTCCGCGTATTTCTTGAAGTCCACGGTCTTCATCTGCAGCACTTCGGTGCGCAGCGCAGTCAGCTCCCGCAGGGCCTCTGTAAGGTCCTCCAATTTTTCTCGTAGCGCGGTGGCTTGCTCATCCAAAACCTTTGCCACAGCCTCCGGTGTATCCAAGGGGATGAGACGGTTCTTGATGTCTCCCAAAGAGAAACCAAGGTGTTTCAGGGATAGGATCTGATGCAGCTGAATCAAGTCTCGGTCTGTATAGAGCCGCCGGCCACCCTCACTGATGGCAGAGGGGGTGAGCAGACCTTCCCGGTCGTAGTATTGCAGGGTGCGGACGGTCACCCCCATCTTTTGGGCGACCTCCCCTACCGTCATGTAGCCTGTAGGAATGGCCTTTTCCGTTTCCATGGTGTATCACCTCTTTGGCCTCAGTATACTACATGACGTTACGTCACGAGCAAGGGGATTTTTTGAGGATTCCAGAAAAAAGACGCGCCTGCTTCCTCTTGCGAAGCAGACGCGCCTTGGGATTGGGTTCCGTGGAAGGAGACGGTGCGCACTCAATAGAACGTGGCCACATCCTGCTCCGGGGGGGTACCCGGAGTCAGGGAGAGGACATTGAGAATGGGGCCTTTTTTGTTATAGACCCGGTTGTGCTTGATGGCGACCTTGGCAGTCAGTTCCACCCACTCCTGGTTTTGGAGTTGTTTTGTGTCATACCCTGTGGCCAGCAAACCGGCAAAGGAGATGTCCTCCACACAGCAGGTCATAACCCGACGGCCAAAGACAAAGTTGCCGGCGGGAAGCTTTTCCGAGAGCATGGTGAAGCCACCAATCTGCAAGGTTTTCCCCTTGTACTTTTCAGGCTCCTCCGAGATGTCCTGGTACCAGATGGCGTAGTTCTCCGGGGTGACCGAAATCACCGGTGCGTTGATGTCATAGGGCAGTTCATCGGGGGTGTCGTCATAATAGACTTCCCCGCTGCGGTCCTCATAGGCGATGTTGGTCCGGCGGCTGACCGCCCGGATGATCTTGTGGATCTCCACCTTGTCCACCCGTTCGTCGGCACGGTTCAGGACCACCATCTCGCAACTTTTCAGTTTGTCCACCACAAGGCCCCGCATGTTGGTGTTATAGGTCAGAAAGGTCTGGGAGTCAGCGAACATAAACTCCTGGTAGACGATCCAGGACTCTGGCATGTTCTGATAGAGCTGGTCGAGCATCCACATGCCATTGTACTCTACCACAACCCGCTCCACCGCGTGTTTCTTCTGGAGGCGCTCCAGATTGGTGGGCGTCAGCTCTTCTGGATCCTCAATGGTTTCAATAAAGACATTTTTTCCGGAGAAGGTGGTGGGATCATACTCCTCCTCCCCCTCCTCACACAGAAGCAGGAGGGTGCTCTCCCCGCTGTTGAAACGGGCATCCTCCAAGGTCTCCTGAATGAATTTGGTTTTGCCTGCATCCAGAAAACCGGTAAACAGGTAAACAGGGATTTCTTCCATCATATATGCCGTCCTCTCTGTTTAGTCCAGGCAGAACAGATGGTCCAGGTCGTGCTCCTTCAGCTCCGAGCCAATGACGCACAGGCGGCCGGTGATGCCGGCGGGGCCGCGGCGGATGTTCTGCTCCCCGGGCACATAGTCAAAGTGAATCCAGGAACCGTCGGTGCAGGGGACGATGCCTTTGGCACGGAGTACGATACCATACTTCTCCCCTTCATCCAGCCCGGCCAGCGCACCGGTTACCTCTTCCTCGGTGTACTTCCGAGGCGTTTCTGCACCCCAGCTTTCAAAGATTTCATCTGCATCATGGTCATGGCCGCAGGAACAGCCGTCGTCGTGATGGTGATGATGGTGGTGGATATGGCCGTGGGATTCATGGTCGTGATCATGTTCTTCGTGCTCGTGGTGATCGTGCTCTTCGTGTTCATGATCGTGGTCATGGTCATGGTGATGCTCGTGCTCATGCTCCTCATGGTCATGGTCGTGAGGATGATCATGCTCTTCATGCTCGTGTTCGTGGTCATGATCATGGTGATGATGGTGGTGGGCCTCGTCGTGCTCTGCTTGCTCCGCGGCCAGGCGGGCCAGCTCTTCCTTGAGGGAATCCTTGTTCTCCATGGCCTCCAGGATCTGCTTGCCGTCCAGTTCTTCCCAGGGAGTGGTGATGATGGGGGCGTTGGCATTGTGCTCCCGCAGCAGAGCCACGGCGGCCAGGAGTTTTTCCTCCTTCATCCCGCCGGTACGGCTGAGGACGATGGTGGCAGCGTGTTCGATTTGGTTGTTATAAAACTCCCCAAAGTTCTTCATGTAAATCTTGCACTTGGTGGCGTCGGCCACAGTGACGAAGGCGTTCAGGGTAATGTCATGGTTGTCCAACCGCTGCACCGCACCGATGACGTCAGACAGCTTGCCTACGCCAGAGGGTTCAATGATGATGCGGTCAGGGTGGTACTGGAACAGAACCTGCTCCAGCGCCTGCCCAAAGTCACCCACCAGGCTGCAGCAGATGCAGCCGGAGTTCATTTCCGTGATCTCCACCCCGGCGTCCTGCAGGAACCCGCCGTCGATGCCAATTTCACCGAACTCATTTTCGATGAGCACCAACTTTTCCCCTTGGTAGGCTTCCTCAATCAGTTTTTTGATCAGTGTGGTTTTTCCGGCGCCTAGAAACCCGGAAAAAATGTCAATTTTTGTCATACAAGGTTCCTCCTTTGTCGTTCCGTTGGATGAAATATCAGATGCTACGATGCGATGCCTGCCAGCGGCTGCCCTGTTGGACATGGTCCCGGGTAAAGGCCGCTTGGATGGCATTGAGTACGTTCTTTTTATTGGCACTCCACAGGGGGGCCAATAGATTCTTTTTGGCGCCGTCTCCAGTGAGGCGATGGATCACCATCTCTGGCGGCAGCACGGCCAGGCAGTCTTCTAGCACGGCGATGTATTCCTCCAGAGAGAGGACGGGGACCTTTCCTGCCCGGTAATCGTCTGCCAGGTCGGTCCCTTCTAACACGTGAAGCAATTGCAATTTAATGCCATCGGCCCCACTGTCGCCCACATAACGGGCCGTCTCCACCATGTCCTGACGAGACTCCCCTGGTAAGCCTAAGATGACGTGGGTTACGACCTCTAAGCCGGCGGCTTTCAGATCCCGAACGGCTTGGTCATAGACAGAGAGCGCATACCCACGGCGGATATACTGGGCACTGCTCGGGTGGATGGTCTGAAGCCCTAGTTCCACCCAAACTGGCTTTTTCTCATGGAGGTGCGCCAGCAATTCCAACACCTCCGGCCCCAAGCAGTCAGGACGGGTGGCGATGGACAGGGCAACCACCTCCTCCGGGGCGATGGCTTGGGTGAAAAGATGGTTCAGATATGCCACGGGAGCATAGGTGTTGGTAAAACTTTGAAAGTAGGCGATGTATTTTTCACCATGATGCTTTCTGGAGATGCGCGCCTTGGCCTGGGCCAACTGGGCCGCAATGTCTCCGCAGTGGGGAGCGGCGAAGTCACCGCTGCCCGTTTCCCCGCAGAACAGGCAGCCACGGGTCCCCAGCGTGCCATCCCGGTTGGGACAGGTCATACCACCGTCCAGGGACAGTTTATAGACCTTGGTGCCAAAACGGGCCTGCATTGCCTGGGAAAAGCTGCGGTACCCCATCAGTCATCGGCCAGCCGGTCTTGCTTGCCGACACAGAACATGGTGAAGGTGCCGCCGCAGAGGACTTTTCCGCTGGTGTCGCGGATCTCTACCTCCACGATGCAGATGGTGGTGCCACGGCTCTTCACCCAACCTTCGGCGATGAGGTGGTCATCCTTCGTATTGCGGAAAAACTCAAAGCTGTTGCTCACCGTGACGTAACGCATCCCGTTGCTTCGGGCGGCCCCGCCGGAGGCGCAGTCCGCCATGGTGAGAAACATGCCGCCGTGGACCGCGCCGTATAAGTTCCGGTTCACCCGCGTGAGATCAGCTTCCACGACGGCGTGGTCCCTTTCCATTTTGGTCAGACGGATGCCGTTGTGTAGCATAAAGGAGTTTTTTTCGTTGGTTGCTTGGATCATGTTCTGGTAGTAATCCATAAGGCATCCTCTCTTTCTTGGAAATTTACTTACAACAGGATAAACGTCACCCCATTGTTATAGCGGTCTAGGTCATGGTCTTGCCGGAGTTCTCCGCATCGAAGAAAGGCCCGGCGGGTGGACTCCTGGAAGATGGAAAAGTCTTCCCCGCGGATGAAATCCTGGATCTTTCCCTGTTCCCGTAATCGGGACAGATATTTCCGGCTTTCCGTCCGGATGCGTCCCCCCGTCCCGGAGGAGCCATAGCCGTGGATGATCTTCAGCACGGTGCAGCCCAGGGCCCGGCTGTGGGAGAGCTCAAAGGTCAACCGCTTGATGGCCTGATCCACCAAGGGTTTTCCAGCTTCCAAATTGACCTCTCGCAGGAGGGACGTTGTCTTTCCTCCGGCCATGTTAGTTGCCACAGATCTTCCGGCACTGCTCCAGGAAGAAGTCAAAAATCTTTTGGCCATCCGGACCGCCGTCGGCACCCGTCATCTGCTCAGGGTGGAACTGCACTGTCCAGATGGGGAGGCTGCCATGCTGCATGGCCTCGATCACCCCGTATGCATCCCAGGCGGTGCCGTAAAGGCCCTGCCCCAGTTTGAAATTGGCCTGGTGGTGGGAGCTGTTGACAGTCATTTCTGTGCCATACAAGTCCCCCAGCATGGTCATGATGGACAGGCGGATGGGATGGGTGCGGTTCTTCCCTTCCGGTGTTTGGGCGTGAATCTCTAACAGGTTGGGATTCAGGTCCTGGTAGATACTGCCCCCTAAGGCAATGTTCACCACCTGGTGGCCCCGGCAGATCCCCAGAATGGGTTTTCCCTCATTGATACACCGGCTGACCAAGGCCAATTCCACTTTGTCCCGGGGGATGTCAATGTCGTAAGAACCGATGTTTTTCTCGGAAAACTCAGAAGGATCCATATCGCCGCCACCCGCTAAGATCAAACCGTCAAAGTCCATCTCTGGATCTGGGCAATGGAAGGACAAGGGCTCTCCCCCTGCCTTTTCCACGGCGGCCTCATATAGGCCGCGGCTTTCTGGGGAACGGGAAATCAGAATACGAGGTTTCACAGACAGGCCTCCTCTATGAGAATACAGCGGAAACGCTGCACATCTTTCATATCATTATAGCACAAGGGAAAGGGTTTGAAAATCCTTTTCCCTCACATGGCAAAGACGCACCGAGCCTTCGGTGCGTCTTTGCAGCGGAGCGGCCCAACGCCGTTCCGTAGGAATTAGTACATAGCGCCGCTCATATCGGCTGCGGGGGCACCTGCGCCGGTGGCAGAGGGGGGAGCCAGACGGTCGCCCACCAGAGCCTCGGTGGTCAGCAGCATGGAGGAAATGGAGGCGGCGTTCTCCAGGGCGGAACGGGTCACCTTGGTGGGGTCCACAATCCCACTGGAGATCATGTCGCAGTACACTTCCTTGTAGGCATCGAAGCCATACCCGACGGTGTCGCTGCTCTTGACCTTCTCCAGGATGACGGAGGCATCCAGGCCAGCGTTGGTGGCGATCTGACGCAGAGGAGCGGTCAGAGCCCGGGCAATGATCTGCACGCCGGTCTTCTCATCGCCTTCCACCTGGTCGATGAGCTTCTCCACCTCGGCGATGGCGTTGACATAGGCGGTGCCGCCGCCGGCCACGATGCCTTCTTCCACAGCAGCGCGGGTGGCGTTCAGGGCGTCCTCGATGCGCAGCTTCTTCTCCTTCATCTCGGTCTCGGTGGCAGCACCCACACGGATGATGGCCACACCGCCGGCCAGACGGGCCAGGCGCTCCTGGAGCTTCTCCCGGTCATACTCGGAGGTGGAGCGCTCATACTCGTTGCGGATCATCTGGGTGCGCTCCTTGATGGCTGCGGAGTCCCCGCCGCCGTCGACGATGATGGTGGTCTCCTTACCAGCCTTCACCTGACGGGCAGAACCCAGCTGCTCAATGGTGGTGTCGTGGAGCTCCAGACCATAGTCGCTGGAGATGACGGTGGCGCCGGTGAGGATGGCGATATCCTGCAGCATTTCCTTGCGGCGGTCGCCGAAGCCGGGGGCCTTCACGCACAGGACGCTCAGGGTGCCGCGGAGCTTGTTGACCAGCAGGGTGGACAGGGCCTCGCCCTCCACGTCCTCGGCCATGATCAGCAGCTTCTTGCCAGCCTGAATCACCTGCTCCAGAACGGGGATGATCTCCTGGATGTTGCTGATCTTCTTGTCGGTGAGGAGGATCAGGGGATCGTCCAGAACAGCTTCCATCTTCTCGGTGTCGGTGACCATGTAGGGAGACAGGAAGCCGCGGTCCACCTGCATGCCTTCCACCACTTCGCTGTAGGTCTCAGCGGTCTTGGACTCCTCCACGGTGATGACGCCGTCAGAGCCAACCTTCTCCATGGCCTCGGCGATCAGGGTGCCGATCTTCTCGTCGCCGGAGGAAACGGTGCCAACCCGGGCGATGTCGTCACTGCCGTTGACGGGCTGGGAGTTCTTCTTGATGGCTTCCACAGCGGCCTTGGTGGCCTTGGCCATACCCTTGTTCATCACCACGGGGTTGGCGCCAGCCACCAGGTTCTTCAGGCCCTCATGGATGATGGCCTGGGCCAGCAGGGTGGCGGTGGTGGTGCCGTCGCCGGCCACGTCGTTGGTCTTGGTGGAAACTTCCTTCACCATCTGGGCGCCCATGTTCTCAAAGGGATCCTCCAGTTCGATCTCCTTGGCGATGGTCACGCCGTCGTTGGTGACCAGGGGGGTGCCGTAAGCTCTCCACAGGACCACGTTGCGGCCCTTGGGGCCCAGGGTGACCTTGACGGTGTTGGCCAGCTTATCTACGCCGCGCTCCAGTGCCTGGCGGGCTTCTTCTCCATAACTGAGCATCTTTGCCATAGTATATCGTCTCCTTCTATTTTAAGGTGATGGGTTGGGTTAGTCTTCTACGATCGCCACGACGTCGCTCTGCTTGACGATGGTCAGCTGCTCGCCGTCGATCTTCACTTCGGTGCCCATGTACTTGCTGGTGATGACCTTGTCACCGGGCTTCAGGATCATCTCCACTTCCTTACCGTCTACCATGCCGCCGGGGCCCACAGCCACCACAACGGACAGGTCGGGCTTTTCCTTGGCAGCGGCGGTCAGGATGATGCCGCCCTTGGTGGTTTCTTCTGCTTCCAGGCGCTTGATCACAACACGGTCAGCCAGAGGTTTCAATGTCATTTTGAGGTTCCTCCTTCAATATATGTTCAAATTCTTTCTTACTGGTTCGGTTTAGCACTCTTTTTACTGGAGTGCTAATACAAGTATTATAATACCCTTCCTTTGCCAATTCCGCAACATTGAAATTTCTGAAAAGGAAACGGAATCCCTCTTCTTTTTTGTGCATTTTTCTGGAATCCGTTAGTTTGCTTTTTGTTTGGGCGAAACACCCGGTTTTTTCCCGTATTGATAGAGGTTACACTGCAGCATTCCGTTGTAGAGTTTTCGTTTTTTGTCGGCAGGCGCCCCAAAGGCCCGTTCAAATGCCGGATGGGCAGAGAGGACAGAAACCCGCCATCCTTTTGGCAGTCCTCTGACTGCCCTGCCAAAATCTCGGTAGAGTTGAGCTGCCATCTGCTGATCCAGCAAGCGCTCGCCATAGGGAGGATTACAGACAATTCTGCCGTATGGTTCCTGCCGGGAGAAGGCACAGGCGTCCCCTTGGGTAAAGTGCACCAAGTCTTCCACGTCCGCCTTCACTGCGTTGGCCTGGGCCAGATGGACTGCAGCGGGATCGATGTCCCCGCCCCAGATGTCATAGGTTCCATCGTACTCTAAGTCCATGGCTTCGCCAGCCCCATCTACCCAGGTTTGGGAGGGAAGCCAGGCCCATTTCTGCGCGGAAAAGGTGCGGTTGAGGCCAGGGGCACGGTTTTTGGCGATGAGGGCGGCTTCAATGGCGATGGTACCGGAGCCGCAGAAGGGATCACAAAAGGGATCCTTCCCCCGGTAGCCGGAGAGAAGCACCAGTGCGGCCGCCAACGTCTCCCGAAGGGGGGCCTCCACACCAACTGCGCGATACCCACGCTTGTACAGGCCGGGGCCGGTGGTGTCCAACATCAGCGAGGCCTGGTTTTTCATCAAGCTAAACTGGATCTGATACTGGGCACCGTCCTCCGGCAGCGTTTCCCGGTGGTATACGCGGCCCAAACGGGTGGCCACGGCCTTCTTCACGATGGACTGGCACGCTGGGACGCTGTGGAGCACAGAGTTTAGGCTATACCCTTTAACCGGGAACTGGCCCCCTTGGGGGATCCACCGCTCCCAGGGCAGGGCTTGCACCCCTTGAAACAGCTCCTCAAACGAACGGGCAGGAAAGCTGCCGACCAGAAGCAAGACCCGTTCCCCGGTCCGAAGGCGGAGGTTTAACCGGGGAATGTCCTTCGCCTCCCCCTGGCAGAGTACCCGGCCATTCTCTGCCCGGGTTTCCGCCATGCCCATGCGGCGCAGCTCGTCGGCGGTCAACCCCTCCACCCCCAGCAGGGTGGGAACTACAAAGGTGAGTTTTTCCATTGCCATCCCCTTTCTCTCTATTGATGGAAACGATCTTTCGCAGTATACGCGGTATTGGCCGCTTTGGCAAGCCGCCTGCGGAAACTTGTGCGGAGGGGGTCTTAATTTTTACCCGCTGCTTCTTAGTTTACGCTGTGGATGTTGCTTTGCATCGGGCGCCCTGCCTAAGATGGGGACCAGCGGTCCCCGGGCTCTAAAGGTGACAGGATCCCGGCAAACTATGACAGCCATCGCTGCAGAAGGGAAAAAAGCGCGATAGGATGGACATGCCCTGTGTAGATCCCCCCGCCTGGGACATACTACTCCCGTATTCCATCGGAAGGAAGGTATGTCCTATGAACCTGATCCCCTGCACCGACCCCTGTATCTATCAGCGAGACGGCCGCTGCACCTTGCCCAGGGCAGGGTCCGGCGGCGCCCCCACAGGAAGCCATGGATGCGTCCATTTTCTTCCCCGACAGCCGGCCTCACAGCAGAACCGCCAGGGCCTGGCGGATGTTCCGTACCGGGATCAACTGTAGCCCGTCCGGTGGTACGATGCTTTCCCTGCCGTGGCGCTGGGGGACCAAACACTTGGTAAAGCCCAAACGTCGCACCTCCGACAGCCGCTGATTCAAAGCGGATACCGAGCGCAGTTCCCCTGTCAGGCCCACCTCGCCGATGGCCACCACATCGGCCGGCACAGGCCTGTCCCGAAAACTGGAGGCAAGGGATAGAATGGCGGCTAGGTCGGCCCCTGGTTCGTCCAGGTACAGGCCGCCGATGACGTTGAGGTAGGCATCACAGGTATTCACAGCAAGCCCACCCCGCTTTTCCAGCACCGCCATAAGAAGCATGGCCCGGTTATAGTCAAAGCCATTGGTACTCCGGCGTGGGGTTCCAAAGGAGGTGGGGGTCAGCAGGGCCTGCACTTCCGCCAGCACCGGGCGGGCGCCCTCCATCACGCAGGTGACGCAGGTGCCGGGCTCCTCGGTGAGCCTGCCCTCCAACAGTATTTGGGAGGGGTTGGGTACCTCTCGTAGGCCGGTGTCGTCCATTTCAAAGACCCCGATCTCATTGGTGGCGCCATACCGGTTCTTGGCCGCCCGGAGGATTCGGTAAGACATGTGCCGGTCCCCCTCGAAATAGAGCACACAGTCTACCATGTGCTCTAGCACCTTGGGTCCGGCCAAGTTACCCTCTTTGTTGACATGGCCAATGACAAAGACGGTGATGCCCCGCCCCTTGGCCAGCTGCATGAGGGCCATGGTACACTCCTTAACCTGGGAGATGCTCCCAGGCGAGGTGGTCTGGTCCCCATGGTACATGGTTTGGATGGAGTCTACAATCACAATTTGAGGCTCCGTCTCCTCAATGGCAGCGATGATCTGCTCCAAGCTGCTCTCAGCAAAGAGGTAGAGGTCCATCTGCCCCACCCCCAACCGGTCTGCGCGGAGCTTCAGCTGCCGTTCCGACTCCTCCCCCGAGACATAGAGTACCTTGGCAAACTGGCAGAGCTGCTGGCAGATTTGCAGCATCAAGGTGGACTTCCCGATTCCCGGCGCGCCGCCAATGAGAACCAGGGAACCCTGGACTGCGCCGCCGCCCAGGACGCGATCCAGTTCAGCCAATCCAGTGGGAAAGCGGATCTCCTGGTCAAAAGTCATTTCGGAGACCCGTTTCGGCACATGGGTGGCACCTGGTGCACGGGCGGGTTTGACGATGCCCTTCCCTTTGGCTGGGGCGGGCTGTTCCACAATGGTGTTCCAGGCACCACAGGCGGGGCACTGCCCCTGCCATTTAGGGAACTCGTTGCCGCACTGGGTGCAGTAAAAAATGGTTTTGGCCTTCATACAAAGGATTCTCCTTCCTGTGCGCTCCCGCTGGTCAAATAACTGGAGGCCAGCACCATGGCAAGCTTTCTCTGGTAGGCCGGCTCCTGGAGCAGCCGGTCCTCCTCCGGGTTGGAGAGGAACCCGCACTCCACCAAGATGGCGCGGCAGGCAATGTGATTCATGAGATAGACCGAAGCGTCCACGCGCTGGACAGAACGCTTCTTTTCTGGGGACAGCGCCCAGATCATGGTTTCCTGCACCTTCTGGGCCAGGGGGCGGGAAAGGGTTTCGTCTCCCCCGTAAAACACCTGAATCCCCTGAAAACTGGTATTGGGGGATGCGTTCTGATGGATGCTGATGACGGTGGCATTTTCCACCTGGTTGATCCGATCCACCCGGTTGTGGAGGTCGGACACTTTTTTCTCCCGCAAAGTGCTGGCTTGGGCGTCGTGGATGGAGACGTCAGAGGAACGGGTCATCACAGTGGGCACCCCATAAAACCCCATGAGCTGGTCCAGTTCTAAGGCGATGGCCAGGTTGATTTGGCTCTCCTGTTGCCCTGAGATGGACACGGCGCCGCCGTCCTCCCCCCCATGGCCGGGGTCAATGACCAGGGTCTGCTGGGTCATTCGGGCAAAGGCCGGGATATTGGGTTCTCCCCAGAAACCGAAAACCAGCAGGCCGCCGATGGCCAATAGCAGGGTAAGGCAGCCGAGCCCTTTCTTTCGGCGGATTACAGACATGTTCAAAAGGCATCCCTCCCCTGGCACTCTATGCCAGCTGGACGGGGGGCATACCCCAGGGCGTTCGCCTTTGTTGGGCAAAATTATAGCAAAGAATCCTTCTATCTGCAATCCTACCTGCGATTCGGTTCCTTTTTCCCAACAGGCGCATACACTGGAATGAACGCGGATCCCGCAGATTCCGCGCTGCTTTTGTAAAAGGAGGTACTTCCATTGTCTAATGCAACATCTAATGGGACCCAATCCGGGAACCGGGCCGCTTGTCCGGTCGGCCAGGGTGCTCTTCCCCCCTGCGGGCCGTTTGCGGTGCCCTTTGTGGTCCATCAAAGCCCCTCTGCACCGCGGTACTCGAAGACCAAAGCTTTAGAAAACGGCACCCTCTTCCAGGAGTTGGATCTCCCCTTCCATTTAAAGGTGAATGCACCGCAGTTGGCGGACACCCACCTGAACCAGCTGCGCGCCCTGGACTTTGTGATCCAGGAGCTGAGTCTCTATCTGGACACCCATCCCAACGACAGCGAAGCCTTTGCCCTCTTCCAAAACTATGTGGAGCTGGAAAAGACAGCCCGTGAGAAATATGTGGAACAGCACGGCCCGCTGACCCAGAACGATGCCGCCCTCAGCAGCACCTATACCTGGGTCAATGGCCCCTGGCCCTGGCAGTATCCCGAGGAGGAGGTCTGAGCGTATGTTTGTCTATCAGAAAAAGTTACAGTATCCCGTCCGGATCAAGAACACCAACCCGAAGTTGGCGTCCCTGATCATCTCCCAGTACGGCGGGCCGGAGTGTCAAAGGGGAGGAAGGGAGAGCGTCCCGGAATTCGTTAAGAAAAAAATAATTTTTACTTTATCCTCTTTTCATCTTCTCTTTATTCCGACGAAAGATTCTCCTGCTATACTGTGAACCATCAAAGAAAACAAATTGTTGATAGAGAAAAAGGAGGGAAGATCATGAACATCTTGATCCTCACCGGCCAATTTGGCATGGGCCACGTGGTGGCCGCCCAAGCGATTGAACAGGAGATCCTTCGCCAAGACCCCACCGCTTCCGTTGTGGTGGTGGACATTGTAGAGCGCTGCGCGCCCCAGCTGCGCCGCCTGGTATACGGTTGCTTTGATTTCACCGTAAACTACTGCTCTGGCGTGTATAATATCCTCAACCGGATGGCGGGACACTGCAGCTGCAGCCCCATGAAGCGGACCATGGTCCAAAAGGTAGACCAGATGCTGTATGACAGCCAGGCAGACCTGGTGATCTCCACCCTCCCCCTAAGTTCTCAGTACATCTCTGCCTACAAGCAGACCACCGGGAGCAGCATCCCCCTCTATACCTATGTGACCGATATCGAGGCCCACAATGAATGGATTGCGCCAGAGACCGACTGCTACTTTGTGGGGGACGAGTCCACCCGTCAGCAGCTGCTCCGCCGGGGCATTTCTCCGGAGCGCGTTGTGGTCAGTGGGATTCCGGTGCGCCAGGGGTTCCATCCTGTCCCCCGTCCGGTGGACGGCCCCCGGGAACTGCTGGTGATGGGCGGCGGTTTGGGGCTGATTCCCCACGCCGATACGCTCCTATCTGCCCTGGTGGCGACCCCGAATCTTCACGTCACCGTCATTACGGGGAAGAACGAGGCACTGCGCTGGGAATTGCAGCAGGCGTACCCTTCCTTTACCGTGCTTGGATACACGGACCGAGTGGCGGAGTACATGGCCAAAGCCGATTTGCTGCTCACCAAAGCCGGCGGCATTACCACCTTTGAGGCCATCCACGCTGGCACGCCCCTGTGCTTGCTGCGGCCATTCCTGATGCAGGAGGAGGCCAACGCCCGCTATGTGGAACAGCACGGCTTCGGAACGGTACTGTGGCAGAAGGGATACGAGGTGGAAACCTTGCTGGCCCTTCTCCAGAACCCGGAGGAACTGGCGGATATGCGGCAGCGGATGGCAGTGTCTCTGCGGAGTTTGGACCTGGTTACACCGCTGGATTATTTTTGGCAGAGCAGGAGGAAAGCAGCATGTTGATTCCCATCCTTTTCCTGGGGAGTGTAGCAGCGGGAAGTTATGCGTTCCTGCCGTCCACATGGCACAAACTCCGGCATAAGCTGCGGCGGGAGAAAGGGGTGGCCGATCCCACCCTCTATCTCACCTTTGACGATGGGCCTAGCCCAGAGTACACCCCAAGGCTTCTGGATCTCTTGGCCTGTTATCGGGTAAAGGCCTCCTTCTTTGTGGTGACGGAGTTTGCAGAAAAGAATCCCCATCTCATTCGGCGCATGTGCCAAGAGGGCCATTTGGTGGGGTTCCACTCTGCCCGCCATCGCAGTGCGTATTGGATGACGCCGCGGCAGACCCGCAGAGACTTCACCAATGGCATGGCAGCCCTGCGTAAGCTGGGCATCACCCCGGTTTATTTCCGGCCGCCCTGGGGTGTGGTCAATTGGTCCTCCCTGCGGCAGATTCGGAGACACCGCCTGCGTCCGATGTTCTGGGATGTGATGGCCCAGGACTGGAAAAAGCACATCACGAAAGACGAGATCATCCGCCGCCTTCAACGGCGTACCCAGCCGGGGGACATCTTGTGCCTCCACGACGGCAGGGGTGCGGAAGGTGCGCCGGACAGGACCATTGAAGCCCTTCAAGTTCTCCTGCCCCACTGGTTGGAACAGGGCTTCCGTTTTCAGACATTGGAGCGCTATGCATAAGTTTCGTTGGAAAAAAGGATTGGCCTGTGGTGGGCTCTTCCTTTTGCTGGTGGGAATCACCCTCTGGCTTGTTTTTAAAGATCAAAACCCTGCACAGCTTTGGACGGCGGTAAAACAGGTCCGCCTGCCGCTGCTGGGGGTGGGCTTGGGATGTATGGCGGTGTATTTCTGCTGTGAGGCCAAGAACATCCAAACGGGGCTCTCCCTTTTTGGATCCCCTGCCCCATACCGGGCCTGCCTGTTCTATGCGGTCAATGGCTTTTTCTTCAGCGCAGTGACGCCGTCGGCCTCTGGTGGACAGCCCATGCAGCTGTATGCCATGTATCGGGACGGCCATGCCCCGGCCCCCGGTGTGTTGGCGTTGCTCACCGACTTTTTCTCCTTCCAGATGGCGGCGGTGACTTTGGCGGTTCTAGGATGTTTCCTGCACTGGCAGCAGCTGATTTCCCTGGAGCGTGGCGTGTTGCTCTGCTTTTTCGTGGGCACTGCATTGAATCTGGTGGTGGTGGCCATCCTTTGCATCGCGGTGTTTTCCTCTCGGGTGTTGCCCGCCCTTTGGAAGGGAATCATGGTGCCTGCCCGCCGGCTGTTTCCCCAGCGGGTGCCCGCTTGGAATCAGTGGTGGGAACAGCAGTGGGCGGATCTGTGCCAGTGCCGGCAATGCTACCGCACCCACAAAAAGCAACTGGGGAAAATGTTCCTGACCTCGTTGCTTCAGTTGACGGCCTATCACAGTGTCCCCTTCTGGGTGTACTTAGCCTTTGGACTGAGCGGTCAGTCTGCGATAGCGGTGGTGGGGCTGCAGGCGGTGCTCTTCCTTTCCGTGTCCTCGCTGCCGCTGCCTGGGGCAGTGGGTTTGACCGAGGGGGGCTTCCTCCTCCTCTACCAAACGGTGTTCCCGGCGGCCATTCTCCCCAGTGCCATGCTGCTGAGCCGCACGGTCAGTTTCTACCTGATCCTGCTCTGCTGCGGCCTGGTGATTGCCTCCCGGTTCCTCCGGGGCAGCTGGCAAGCGTTGGCACCCCAAAAGCCACTGGCGGTCCGTGGAGAACATTCTCTTTCCAAATAGAATGGAAAAGAAGGCCTTTGCTGCGTTATACACGCAGCAAAGGCCTTCTTGCTTGCGGAAGGGGTTATTCAATGTCGAATTTTGGCCGGCCGAGCCCAAGGTGCACCTGGGTGCCTTGCCCCAACTGGGACGTCACGGTAATCGTATGTCCCAGCAGGTTTGTCACCCGCCTGCAGAGATAGAGGCCAATGCCGGTGGCCTTTTTGTCCATGCGGCCGTTGTGGCCGGTGTAGCCCTTGTCAAAGATCCGTGGTAGGTCCTCCGGCGCAATGCCGATGCCGGTGTCGGCAATGACCAGCGTCTCCTCAGGGTCCTGGAAAATGCGGATCTCTCCCCCGGCGGGGGTGTATTTCAGCGCGTTGGAAAGCACCTGCTCCAAAAGGAAGGCCAACCACTTCTCGTCGCTGAGCACCTCTAAATGGGTTTCCTGGAAGGTCAGACGGATCTTTTTCAGAATGAACAGCTTGGCATATTTCCGCACCGTTTGCCGGATCACTGCATCCAGCTGGCACCGCTGCAGATCCAGGTCTCGGGTCTCGCTGTCCAAGCGGAGGTATTGGAGGACCATGTCCACATACTGGGAGATGCGCTGCAACTCCACCTCCAGGGCGGAGGTATCCTCCTCCTTGGCTTGGAGCAGGAGATCCATGGCCGCAATGGGCGTCTTGATTTGATGCACCCAGAGGGTGTAGTAGGTGGTGAGGTCCTCCATGCTGCCGTCTATCTTGGCGTGAAGCTGTCGGTTTTCCCGGAGAAGCCGTTGGATCAACCGTTGATAGTCCTCCTCAATGGCGGTAGTGGTGTCCGGAAGGGACTCTGCCGCCATGAGGATCCCCTCCTCCATGGTACAGAGGGTTTTGTGCTTCCGCCAAAACCGGAGAAAACTGAGGGCGCCAAAAAAGGCGATCCCCACCAGGCACAGGCCGATGAGGTAGACGATGGCCTCCCCCGGCAGGCCGTACAGCCAGAAGATCAGCACCCCCAGCAGCGCACAAAACAGCCCCGCCGCTGCCGTCAGCCGGTGGGCGGACAGCCAGGCCAGGAATATGTTGGGTCCTTTTTCCATCTCACTTCACCAGGTAGCCCAGGCCCTTTTTCGTGGCGATAAAGTCTTGGAGGCCGATGCTCTCCAGCTTTTTCCGCAGCCGGGTCATGTTGACGTACAGGGCATTCTCATCCACGTAGGCATCACAGGCCCAGAGGGCCGCCATGAGATCTTCTCGGGAGACTACGTTGGGCTTGTGCTCTAGAAGAACCTGTAGGAGGCGGGTTTCGTTCTTGGTGAGCTCTGCGGTTTTCCCCTCATAGACCATGGTGCAGGCCTGGCTGTTGAACAGGGCGCCGTTGTGTTCCACCAAGTGGCTCTGCCCCTGGTAGTCGTAGGCCCGGCGGAGGGCGGCTTGGACTTTGGCGAGGAGGACGGAGAGGTCAAAGGGCTTGGCGATGAAATCGTCCGCCCCCATGTTGATGGCCATGACGATATTGATGTTGTCGGAAGCTGAGGACAAAAACAGGATGGGCACCTGGGAGACCCGGCGAATTTCCTGGCACCAATGGTACCCGTTATAGAAGGGCAAGGTAATGTCCATCAGCACCAGATGGGGCTGAAAGGAAGCAAACTCCCCCAAAATGTCCGAAAAGTTTTCTGCGCACCGGACGGTAAATCCCCAGGCGGTTAATTTTTCCCCGATGGTGGCGGCAATGACTTGGTCGTCCTCCACCAGGTAGATACGATACACCGGTTGTTCTCCCCTTTCTGTGTTTCCCTTATCATACCCCACAGCCGTGAAAATCGCAATGGATTTCCACGGCTGTGGGGGCATTTGGGAAAAGAAGAGAACAACCGGTGTGTTCAGCGGACGATTTTGTAATAGGTGCGAGCGGTGAGGTGATAGATGATGAAGTAGCCCACGGCGAATGCCGCCACTGTCCCCGCGCAGCACAGGGCAAAGAGGGGAATGTTCTGTAACCCCAAGGCGGCCATTAGCTTGCTGATCATCTTGAAGGACGCTGCGAGGTGGATGATCGCGCCGAGAAGGGGCAGGAAGAAAACCATACGGACCTGGTTGCGGATGGCGGTGCGGACCTGCTGCTGGCTCATGCCCACCTTTTCCATGATGGCAAAGCGCTCTTTGTCCTCATACCCTTCAGAAATCTGTTTGTAATAGATAATCAGCACCGTGGCCATTAGGAAGAGGGCGCCTAGGAACAGGCCCAGGAACAGCAAGCTGCCATACAGGGAATAGAAATCCACTTCTTGGGCATCTCGACAGCTGAGCGTATTGTCGCCGGTATCGCTCAGTACAGAACTTCGAAGGGTTTGGTAGAGCTGGAGCATTTCCTCTTTGCTCACCCCGTCAAAGTCCAGAGAGTATTCCCAGTAGATGTTGCTGGCCAATCCGCCTCCGTCCAGCATCTGCTGTTGATATACTGCTTCCATGGCAGCGTCGTCGGCCACCACCAAGAAGATGTAACGCTCGGAGTAACCTTCTACCGTGATGGCAGGCGCCTCCGGCAGCCACGTTTTAATGGAAAAGCTCAGTCCAAGGAAAGAAATCTGCTCCCACTCCCCTTGGCTCTCCGTGGTGTAGATGGCAGCCTCTCCCGGCGCTAGGTTCAGGGTATTCCCCGTCATTTGGCGGTAACCCTCCGCGGTGACCACCAGGGTGGTGACGGTATTGCTCAGATCCATCACGCCTGCATTCGGATCTACTCCGCCTAGGGTAGCCTCCTCTGGCATACTGTTGACAGTGGTAAGCTGGTCCACCTCCTGGACGTGGGTGGGCTCCATGCCCGCCTTGTCCAGGGCCTCCTGGATCTGGACCCTGACCTCCTCCTTGGAGCGATTGCCAGAATCCTGCCAGGACTGGCTATAGATGATGTCGTGGGGGTACATGGCGTTCAGTGCATCCCCTGTGCCGATGTACAGGCACACACAGGTGGAGATCATCACCAGCACCATGGTGGACAGGATGCAGATGTTGGCCAGGCCCACGGCGTTTTGCTTCATCCGGTAGAGCATGCCGGAAATTCCGATGAAGTGCTTGGCCTGGTAGTAATAGTTCTTCCGCTTCTTCATGGCCTTCAGGAAGGCAATGGAGCCGGCGGTGAAGAGGCAGTAGGTACCGATGATCACCAGGATCACCGCCAGGAAAAAGAGCATCAGGGCTTCCAAGGGAGACTCGGTGGTGATGGCAATGTAATATCCTGCGCCCAAGGTGACCACCCCCAGGATGGCAAGTAGGACCTTGGTCTTGGGCTCCTTCTCGCCCACGCTGCCCCCTTTGAGCAGCTCCACCGGCTTGGACAGGTGGACGTGCAGGAGATTCAGCAGCAGTGCCACCAAATAAATGGCCACAAAGAGGACCGCCGTGATCCCTACGGACTTCCAACTTACCATAAAGCCAAAGGAGACGGAGAAGAATAGGATCTTGTACAGCAGCAAAAGCATCAGCTTGGACAGAAGAATCCCAAGCAGTAAGCCGCCCACCACAGTGATCAGGCAGGTATAGACGGTTTCCCACAGCATGACCACGGCAATGTGCCGTTTGGACATGCCTAAAATATTGTACAGGCCGATTTCTTTGTGCCGGCGTTTCATGAGGAAGGTGTTGGTGTAGAGCAGGAAAATCACCGCAAAGAGTCCAACCACCATGGTGCCCAGATTCATGATGGTGGGGATGGTTGCTCCTCCTGGCATGTTTTTCAGTTCCTCATGAAAGGTGAGGAAGGTCATGTTGTAAAACATGGCCACCGTAATCAGGCCGGTGAGCAGGTACGGAAACTCGAAGCGGCGGTTACGCACCAGGTTGCCTGCGGCCATTTTGGGGAAAAAGAGCTTACCCACGGTCTGCACCCCCTGTGGCCAGGGCGGTCAGCGTGTCCGCAATCTGGGTGAACATGGCCTCGTTGGAACGCTCTCCCCGGTAAAGCTGGTGGTAGACCTCCCCATCCTTGATAAACAGCACCCGGCTGGCCCGGCTGGCGGCTTTGGCCGAGTGGGTCACCATGAGGATGGTCTGCCCCTCCCGGTTAAGCTGGCCGAAGAGGTCCAGCAACTGGTCTGCCGAACGGGAGTCCAGGGCGCCGGTGGGTTCGTCTGCCAGGAGGAGGCGGGGTTCCGTAATGCAGGCCCGGGCCACCGCTGCCCGTTGCTTCTGCCCGCCGGAGACCTCATAGGGATACTTGTCCAGAATGTCCTGAATGGCCAGCTTTTTGGCCAAGGGGGCTAAGCGGCGGGCCATCTCGCCGTGGTTCACACCGGAGAGGACCAGGGGGAGGTAGATGTTGTCCCGGATGGAGAAGGTGTCCAGCAGGTTAAAGTCCTGAAACACGAATCCCAGGTTTTTCCGGCGGAAGTCTGCCAGGTTTCGCTCCGGGATGGATCCCAAGTCCTTCCCCTCCAGCAGCACCTGGCCGCCGGTGGGCTGGTCCAGGGAGGCCACGATGTTCAGCAGCGTGGTCTTGCCGGAGCCAGACTCCCCCATGATGGCCAGGTACTCTCCTTCCTCCACGGAGAAGCTTACGTTGGTCAAAGCAGGCACCAGGTGGCCGCCTAACCGTGTGGTATAGGTTTTCTTTAACGCTTTCACTTCAAGCAGTGTCATACTCATCCCTCCAAGTGGTTTCAAACTTCATTTGTATTATATCCTTAGTGCAATGAGACAACCATCGTTTTTCCTTACATTTTAGCGGGGAATCTTACAAACTTGAAAGGTTGCGTACCCCTTCGCACTCAGAAAAAGAGACGCAGGCCAGATCGGCACTGCGTCTCTCCCTGTTTGATGATTCAGCCCTGATATTGGTAAGCCTCATAGCCGGAGGAGGGGATGAGCTCCCCATCGGTGGTGATGAAGAGGGCCTCCACCCCATCCAGGCTTTCGATCAGCTGCATGCCTTCTTCAGGTCCCAGCAGCAGGCAGGTGGTGGACAAGGCGTCTCCCTGGGCGGAGTTGTCCGAAAGGATGGTTACGGACGCCAGGCCAGTATCTGCCGGGAACCCGGTAAAGGGGTCCAGCACATGGTGGTACTCTTTTCCGTTGTAGGTAAACTTCCGCTCGTTGATGCCGGAGGTCACCACGCTTTTGTCCGAGGCGGCCACGGTATCGGCCAAAACGCCTTCTTCCTGGTTGGGATCCTGCACGCCAACCGTGAAGTTGCTGCCATCTGGGCGGCCTCCGATGAGGAGAATGTTGCGTCCCAGATCGATGACGGCATGTTCCACGCCTTGCTCCACCAACAAATCCTTGACCCGGTCGGCAATGTATCCCTTGGCGATGGCACCGAGATTGGCGATCATCCCTTCCCGGGCCAGATAGGCCCGGCCCTCCTCCACCAGGAGATCGTCGCTGTTAATTAGGGGGAGGGTTGCGTCCAGTTCCTCCTGGGTGGGATAATGGCCCTCTCCATTGTGGATGTTCCACAGGTCTACCAAAGGACCGATGGTCACATCAAAATGACCCTGAGAAAGGGTATAGTACTCTTTCGACAAGCGGAGGACTTCCTCCGTCTCCGAGGAAATTTCCACCCATTCTTTTCCTGCAGCCTGGGCCAGGCGGTACAAGTCGCTGCCCTCCTGCTCCACGCTTAGTAAGCTCTCCAGGCGACGGATCTCATCAAAGGCCAGGTCAATGGTGCTGCTGTCCTCCCAATCGTATAGTGTGATCTGCACGATGGTGTCCAGCATGAGATTGGTTTTATAGACACTGTCCTGCTGCTGATTCTGGCCGGTGCATCCCACCGCAGACAAGGTCAAAAGCAGGACCAAGACAATCGCACATGCTCGTTTCATGGTAGAACTCCTCTTTAAGAACCAAATTTGGTCCTATTATAGCCTATCCCATCTCCGGACGCAAGCCCAATAGGGGCAGGCAAGATTTTAGGGAAAGACGCATACGTATTAGCATGTTGGACGGGGGGTGTACTATGAAGGGATATCGGCGGATCTTGGTGGAAGGGGCCGGCCTGCTTTGCATCGGAGGCCTGCTGTTTGCTTTTCCAGAGGAGAGCCTGGAAGCGGCCCGGGAGGGCATCACGCTGTGTTTGGATGTGCTCATCCCTTCTCTCTTTCCCTTTTTTGTGCTCTCTTCCCTGCTCATCGAAACAGGGGTAGCTGGGTTCTGTGCCCGTCCCCTGTCCCGGTGGATGTATCCCCTGTTTGGCGTGGGGGGGGCTGGGGCTGCTGCCTTGGTGCTGGGGCTGATTGGGGGGTATCCATCTGGAGCTCGGACCATTGCCCAGCTGGTGGAGCGTGGGGAATGCAGCCGGGAGGAGGCCCGCCGCCTCTCCCGGTTCTGCAACAACTGTGGCCCAGCCTTTTTCCTGGGGGCCGTTGGAATGGGGGTCTTTGGTTCTAAGGAGGTGGGGTTCGTTCTGCT